>Ga0268298_10000012_pt1 | contig 220997 bp, 223 predicted proteins | sample WWTPWeurt_MetaG_FD_194462 | JGI IMG/M metagenome (GOLD analysis project Ga0268298, IMG submission 194462) | Activated sludge microbial communities from WWTP in Nijmegen, Gelderland, Netherland - WWTP Weurt | ecosystem: Engineered > WWTP > Aerobic digester > Activated sludge | place... | reverse complement strand
CCTGTCCGATCGCGCCGATTTCGTCTTTCCTCAGCCTGATTTTGTCTTTCTCTTCTTCGCTCACTCCTCGCACCAGGTCGCCCACCGCCAATGCTTTCGCCATCCCCGTCAACATCCCCAACGGATTTGCGATGCTGTTGGAAATCAGGAAGCCGAACACAACCGCCATCAGCACCGCCACCACAATCACGACAGTCATAATGGTCACTGCTTTGCCGGCTTCGACAGTATTGTTATCAGATGTCTGCTCGGCCTGTCCCACCTTCATGACCTCCATGGCATCAATGTTCGCCTCCACTGCCTTTGCGCTGGCATAGGCATCGCCGCGCAACAAAACCAAGGCTTCATCATCTTTACCTGCCAGGTCAAGGTCCATGATCTGATCGCGATAGCCCTCAAACTCTAAATATGATTTTTCGAATTGATCGTACTGATCCTGCATTTCTTGTGAGAGGATTAATTTTTTGTACTCAAGCGAGTATTGCTCGATCTGAATTTCAAGATCGTTGATGGTATCGTGATACTTTTGACTTTCACTAATACTGGGAGTGAGGAGCATATCGCGCAAATTGACGCGAGTACGCTGAAATGCCACAGCCAAATCCGAGAGCTGGCTGATAGGTACTGTATAGTTATGATACAGGCGGGTATCCGCCGCATCGATCAGGCGGATGTAATACACCCCCACGATCCCAACTGCGGCAGTGGCTGCAGCGATGAGCAGAAAACTGCCGATCAGTTTCACCCTTGTTTTCAGGTTATTGAGGATATTCATTGAGCAGGACTCCTTATATAGATTTGATTTGTTTTTTATTACGAGGCCTTAAAAAATAAAAGACTCCGCTTCACTGGGGAGCGGCAAAAATCAAGGTTTGAGATTGAAATTGAACGGGAATCGGCTGCTCTTCTACATTCGGCTTGAGAGCCATCCATTGAACCTGTTCGGCCAGACCAATGTTAAATCGGCAAATGGGACAGGTCTTCATGGATTGCGCCAGCAGGCAGCATTTGCAATTCGCAATATAAGAAGCAAGTTGTTCCTTTTCGTTCATCATTCGTGCCTCCGCCGTACAACGGCATACATCAGGAATTTCATTGAGCGCTTAATGCGAAGTATAGACAGGCTCACACATCCCTTGCATTGTAAAAAACAGAAGGCATTTCCATAATAAAAACGAAAGTAAGAACTCATTAATATTCGATTAATTTTTTATGTAGCAGCCTGGGGCAACCAGCAGGCAGCGCCTAAAAATTTCACATACTTTTTACGGCAGAATTTACGGCAAGGGATATACTAAAAGCGATTAACTGGACATAGAGGATTCCTATTTTTAGACCGCCTCTATCCAGATTTGGCAGACATCGGTAGAATGAACCAGACACCATCTTTTCAAGCAATCACGCAATTTGAGGTACTCGTGAATTCATTTGGGTCCAAATCCACTGGAAACGAACAGCAGGAAGTTGAACAAAGGGAAACTCAAACGGTCTCACGGGATCCGACACCTGCTCCCACCCCTCAAACCGGGCACGCCTCCGAAAAATTATCTGCCAGTGTTTCCATGTTCAGCGAGATCCCCGTAATGGAACCCTCCCTGCCCAACAACTCCGAACTGGCATACTCCTGTCTGTTGATTCCCCGCTTCAGCGACCATTACCTGACCGGCGACATCACCGAAGACCTGGTCAATTGGATGAAGGAAATCTGCATCTCCTATGGCTGGCGATTGGACGCCATCACCATCCGCCCGGGATACATGCAATGGGTAATGACCGTCCCGCTCACTGCGAACCCGGCCCAATTCATGAAGATCACCCGCCAGCAGACTTCGCAAAAGATCATGGAAGATTACCCGCGCTTCCGGCGCAAAAATCTTTCGCTTGATTTTTGGGCGCCCGGCTTCTCTGTCTTTCCAGGAAACCATCCCCAGTCAATGGACAGCATCAATAACTTCATCGTCCAAATACGCCGGCAGCAGGGTATCGTCTAAAGCCGATCCCAAGACAACAAGAGACCGACATTATCCTGTCGGTCTTTTTGATTATGCCTGTCCCATCATCGACTTTACAAATTACTGAAAGGCCTAAAGTTTTTTGGCTTCCTGTCGATGCTTAGCAATAAGCGAATCGACCCGGAGGCCGATATGAGCACTATTGCAGCAACAGACCTTTCCACCCTGGCGGCGGCGCGGCGGCTGATCCAAATGGCACGGCACGAAGAAGCACGCCGCAACGGCAAGGACGTGGAGGAAAAATCCGCTCTGGATTATATGGAGGAAGATCAAGCCTTGATCAGCGAGGCCGCCCTGGATGCGCAGTCTCATGAGGCATTGCCTCTGCCTCAGATCGAGAACCTCAACATCCGCCTGTCAGAGTTACACCCGGCCAGGGCACATGAAGCAGGTACAGGTCCAGTTAATGAAGCGCAAAATGACCTGGTCCTTGAAACCACCCAGAATGTCGAGGTCAAACTGGAGCTCCGTTATCGGTCAAATTCTCCGATTGATGGTTTGGTGGTACACGACCGGAATTACGCCGAGTCAGACCGATATCTCTTCAAGTTCGCCGATGGCACCACATTTACCATTTTGGATAAATGGACGAACAAGAGCACGACCATCTGGGGCGACCCGCATGTCGATGTAGACGATGTGGAGGGGAACAATAACGGCGATTTCAAAGACTTGAAATCGAGTGATGAGATAACCACCTTTTTTCTAAGCGATGGTACGCGGCTGACCTTTAAAGCCCAGGATACCGGTGTGATTGAGCAGGTGGACATCTTCAAAGGCTCTCAACATATTAAAGGAAAAGGAGCCGCGTCGAAGGGTTTCTCAGCGGAAACCGGCCTGTTCTCAGATACAGTGCTGAGGGACGGCAGTTCAGCATCGGGCGCCACCCCGCTTGGAGATGTGGTTCACGCGGGCGGCGACGGCAATGACTGGTTCGATGCAAATAACAAACTGGTTTGGGGAAAGACCACCGGCCCTGTGGTGACCCAGCGTCCCCCCGCAACCCTGGAGTTTTATTACAAACAAACGGTGACGCAGTCTGTGGCACTTAAAACTGCAAACTTGAAAGCATAAAATTCCTTTTTTCTGACAACCCGGGGGCGGGAAATAAACTGACAAGGGGGCATCCTAAAGGTTGTGCTAAAGATTTTTAGCCAATCTTTATATTCCTTTCACGGCCTATTTACACGAGAACCGGGGGCAATATGCTAAATTTATGCAGAAACACATGGCCTGTATTGCATTAATTCTTAAGCATTACAGGCAAGGAATAAAACCGTGATCCTACTGACCCAGACCAATGGCACCAAGTTTTATATCAACCCGGAATTGATCCAGACCGCTGAAGCAACGCCTGACACGGTCGTGACCCTGGTCAGCAACAAAAAACTGATCGTGCGGGAGACCCCGCAGGAGATCGCGGAGCGCTTCATTGAATACAGGCGAAAGACACTGGCGCCTTTTACCCAGCAAGACCCATCCAATCAAAAGTAATTCGTTTCACACAAGGACTCTCAGGAGTAATCTATGGATATTGCAACCATTGCCGGGCTGATCCTGGCCATTACAGTGATTTTCACCGCATTAATTCTGGATGGCGGTTCGCCTGCCGAACTGTTCGCGGCCCCGGCGGCCATCATCCTGATCATCGGCGGGTCCATTGGCGCGACGGTTGTAACGGTTCCGCTGAAGATCGCGATGAAGATCCCGCAATATATTATGCAAGCCTTCAAGACCAACAAGTTCGACCTGAAAAGCGATATTGAACTGCTAACCAAACTGGCCGACAAGGCCCGTCGCGAAGGCCTGCTGGCGCTGGAAGAGGATAGCCGCAAGATCACCGATCCCTTTATGAAGAAAGGCATCATGATGGTCGTGGATGGCATTGAGCCCGAACAGGTCTCCGCCATTTTGGAGGCCACCGTCGACCAGATGCGCAATCGCCACAAACAGGGCATCGGCTTCTTTACTGCGGCAGGCGCGTTTGCCCCGACCTTCGGCATCATCGGTACCGTGATGGGCCTGATCAGCGTGCTAAAGCAGCTGGACAATCCTGCGGTTCTGGGTGAAGCGATCGCTTCCGCGTTCCTCGCCACGCTTTGGGGTCTTCTCTCGGCCAACCTGGTCTACCTGCCGGTGGCCGGGAAGTTAAAGGCAAAAAGCGAAGAAGAAGCCCGCAGCCGTTATATGCAGATTGAAGGTATCCTTGCCATTCAGGCGGGAGAAAACCCACGCGTCGTCCGTGACAAGTTATCAACCTACCTGCCCCCGAAAGAGGTCACGTCTGAGGCGGAAGGCGAGAAAGCCAAAGGCGCTGAAAAAGGCGCACCCGCAAAGGCACAGGCATAAGCCATGGCACACCGTCATGAAGAACATGAAGAACACCATGATGAGCGCTGGCTGGTCAGCTACGCCGACTTCATCACCTTATTAATGGTTTTGTTTGTGGTGCTCTATTCCATGGGCCAGGTCAATATTGAGAAGTACAAGCAACTGGCTGAAAGCATGCGCATGGCCTTCACCCTCGGCGGCGCATCGCAGGTCGTGGACAGTCAGATCAATCAGGCAGGCGGCACAAGCGAAGATGGAACCTCCAAACCGATTGTGATCCCGGGTATCCCGGAAGGCCCCACCCAATCGGAAGAAGTCGCCGGACAGTTGACTCAAATGCTCTCCTCTCAAAACCTGGGCAATGAGGTCAGCGTCCAGACCAATATCGAAGGAGTATTAATCTCTCTGAGCGAACGTCTCATCTTCCAAGAGTCGCAAGTGGACCTGCCCCCTGAGGCCTTGCAGGTACTCGACACCATCGTTGAAATGCTACGCACCAACCCAAACAAGATTCGTTTGGTGGGGCATACCAACAACACCCCATCTTTGAATCCTTTATATCCCACCAATTGGGAGCTATCCCTGGCCCGTGCCACTTCGGTAGCAAAGTATATGATTGGCGCAGGCATCGCCCCAGACCGTTTGATCATCTCCGGGCGGGGAGAGTACGCGCCTGTTTTTCCAAACGATACCGAGGAACATAAAGCGCTGAATGCCCGCGTGGAGATCATCATTGTCTATAACGTAGATACCAATGTAATTGACATCAACGCGCCGGTCATTCAGCCCTAGAAAAGAGACCCGAGCGGTCTTTCGAAGCGGAGTATTCCATGCTCAAAAATATCTTGAAAGCCATCCCGCAAGTCCTGATCGGAATTGTCTCGCTGGTTTCGTTGTTCACAGCGTACATCATGTTTGCGCCTGACGACCTGCCCAAGCCATTCCGTCTGGTCTATGACGTTCCAGGTGCAGAGGCTGCACCCCAAACCGGGGAGGCTGCCAGCCCTGAGATCGTGTACCTGGTTGTAACTCCCACGCCGGAAGAGCACGTTTACGTCCCCGGCGAGGGTGTGATGGTGAATATGTCCACCAAGATCATCAACTTGTTGGATGCAACCGGACGCCGTTACATCCGGGTGACCATCGTTGTGGAGTTCGCCCCCGACGACCCGGAATACATTAACCTCCCCGAAGAGGAGAAAACAGCCTACCTGACAGGTTTCGAGGAAAAACTTAATGCACGCCTGCCGATCATGGATGACTCTGTGATTACACTCTTATCCACCAAAACTTATGAAGACCTTTATACGGCAGATGGAAAGGAAAGACTGCGGCTGGAAATTTTAAACACCCTGGCGCAAAAGCTTCCAGACCTGCATATCATCTCGATCTATTTTACGGAATTCGTGGTGCAATAAACCATGCTGGCACAATCAGAAATTGACGCCCTTTTATCCGGCGCCATTGACTTCGACCAAAAGAACGGTGGCGAGAATGTCCACCTGGGGGATTCGGCGAATCCATCTGGCGAGAACTTTAGTGTAGCTGGAAAGCGTGAAAAGAAGATCCAGCCCTACAATTTCTGGTCACCTGCCCGGTTCTCCAAGGAGCAAATGCGCGCTGTGGAACTGGTCCACGAAGACCTGAGCGAGCGCCTGACCACCTCCCTGCCCACTTTTCTACGCACCAATGTGCGCCCGCATCTGGTTCACATCGAACAAGGAAGGTTCCATGATTTCATCAAGGACTTCCCTGGGAATACCCTCTTTCATTTAATATCTCTTGCGCCCCTGCCCGGTCACATGGTATTGACCATGAGCCTTAACGTCAGTTACCTGATTCTTGAGCAGCGCCTGGGCGGCAAGATCGAAGGCCGCTTTACCGAGCGCGCCCTGACCGAAATCGATCAATCGTTGTTGCGCGGACTGGTGGAGCACATGCTCGGCGACATGAAGGGCGCCTGGAGCAAAGTAGTCTCCCTCGAACCCTCTCTTGAGGATAGCACCATCAACCAGCATTGGGTCCAGATGATGATGGGCAACGAGCGCGTCTTGCTGCTAACGATTGAGATCAACATCCAGGGCGTGACCGGCACAATGAGCATCTTCATCCCCTTCAACACTCTCAAACCCATCACCGATGTGCTTAACCCGCACATCTGGATTGCGGGCCGCAAGGAACAGCAACAGGACCCGGTTGCGCGCCAGTTGGCAATGCAAACCATGTTGAAGGCGGTCATCCCGGTGACCGTTCTGCTGGGCAGCGTCGAATTGAAAATGAAAGACCTGATGAGCCTGTCTGTTGGCGATGTCATCGAGCTGGACACCCGCATCGACCGGCCGCTGGTGGTCCAGGTCGCGAATAAAAAACAATTCCAGGCCCGGGTCGGAAAATCCCGCAAACGCCTGGGGATTCAAATCACCGGTGTGTATCGCGAACACGATGATATCCAGTAAACCTGATGAAGGATTAAAAATATGGAAAACACCAACCTCCAGACCGAAGAAATGCCCGTCAAAACCATGATGGAAGGCACTGCTGAAAACCTGGTCAAATCCGACGAAGGCAGCGAATCAAATATTAACTTATTAATGGATGTCTCCCTGCGCGTTACGGTAGAGTTGGGACGAACCCGCATGAAACTTGCCCAGATCCTTGAACTTCAGCACGGCTCGGTTGTGGAATTGGACCGTCTGGCGGGCGACCCGGTGGATGTCTTCGTCAATGACCGCATGGTGGCTCATGGCGAGGTGGTGGTCGTGGATGACAAATTTGGCGTCCGCATTACAGAAATGATCTCTGCTCAGAACGAAAAGGTGTCAATCTAATGGTCGATCTTCCTGCCGTTCTCAAGAAATGGCTTGAGCAAAGCAGCCCGAGGCAAAAATTGGTGGTTGCCCTGCTGGCCTTCAGTCTGCTGGCAACGGGGGCGCTGTTCAGCCTGACGGACACAAATGTAACCGGCAACCCGCTTACCTCTACGCCCTTCTACTATGTGAGCGCCTTTGTGAAGTTAATCGCCGTCCTGCTGCTGATTGTGGGCAGTTCGGTGATCTTCCGAAAATGGTTGCAGCCGGGTATGGGCGGAAAGTCCAATAAGCAAATGCGGCTGGTGGAAACCATCCGCCTCTCGCCCAAACAGGCCTTACATCTTGTCGTCGTCGGTGAGCAAAAACTCTTGATCGGCGCAACCGACCAAAGCGTTTCATTGATCACCCCGGTTGAAGAAACCCTGTCCTCCCTGGGCACCGAGGATTCCCAGGTTCAGCCGGGACTCGATTTTGGCTCCTTGATCCATTCCTTTAATCTCGGCAGATCCCTTGAAGTCACAAAAGGAAAGGAATAGATTCCGTCATGGTCGCCAATTTAATCCCCCAAAAAATCGTGCCAAAACGCGGGGGCGCGCACAAGGTGGATCGCAAGTGGTTTTCCAGGGTTTTCGGTTTCATTATTTTGATCGCTCTTTTCGGATTGCTGCTGAGCGGGTGCTCCGCCGTACCTGGGGTTTCCCTGACGGTGGATGGGCAGTCGCCCGAACCCAAGGAAGTCACCTCAGGCGTACAGTTGCTTGTGCTGATGACTGTGCTGTCCCTTGCGCCATCCGTTCTCATTCTGGCAACTTCCTTCACCCGCATCGTGATCGTGCTATCCATGGTGCGCAATGCCATTGGAACACCTTCGGTCCCGCCGAACCAGGTGGTGATCGGCCTCTCATTACTGCTCACCTTCTTCATTATGGCTCCTGTTTACAAACAAATGGACGAACAGGCCATACAGCCCTACCTGAATAAGGAGATAGACCAGGCTGTCGCCCTCAAAAAGGTACAGGCCCCGGTTCGCGAGTTCATGTTCAAGCAAACGCGCGAGAAGGATATCCAGTTGTTCATTGATCTCGGCCACGAAGAACAACCGGCCACGCTCGAAGACATCCCGACCGTGACCCTGTTCCCGGCTTTCGTGATTAGTGAACTGCGCACGGCCTTTACCATGGGCTTTGTCATCTACATCCCCTTCCTCGTGATCGATCTGGTTGTTTCCAGCATCCTGCTCTCATTGGGCATGATGATGTTGCCCCCGTCGCTCGTCTCCCTGCCCTTCAAACTGCTCCTGTTTGTGATGGTGGACGGCTGGTATTTACTCGCCAGCAGCCTCGTCATGAGCTTCACTGGCGGTTCATAAGGTTCCCATGACAGAAGCCTACGTACTTACCCTCGGACAAAACGCGATCATCATGGCGCTGATCCTGGCCGGACCGATCCTCCTGATCAGTCTGGTCATTGGCAGCCTGATCAGCCTCGTTCAAGCTGCCACGCAGATCAACGAATCGACGCTGATCTTCATCCCAAAATTGATCGGCATCCTGCTCATCCTGCTACTGCTCGGTTCATGGATGCTCCAACACGCCATGACGTTCACTCACGCCCTGTTCACCAGCCTGCCAGACCTGGTTCATTAGCCTTCAGGTACAGGGATCCTATGCCAATCAGCGCCGATGAAATTATTGAAGCAGTCGATCGCCTCAAACCCACCCCCTCAAATGTCACCCAAATATTGAGAGAGGTCGACAAGCCCGGGGTAAATATCGAACAGATTGCAGAGATGATCGGTTTGGATCAGGTTCTTGCTGCGCTTGTTCTTCAGGTTTCCAATTCTGCATCATTGGGATATGCCCGTACCTGCTCAACGCTACGGGAAGCCATCATGCACATCGGGCTTTTACGGTTGAAATCAATTTTATTAACATCCTCGGCAATCAGTATGATGAAGATCGGGCTGGGAGGCTACCGCTTTGGCCCTGGGGAACTCTGGCAACACTCACTGTCAGTCGGCCTGGTAGCGGAATGGCTTGCGGGGCAACTTAACTACCCCGAACCTGAACAAGCTTATGTAGCCGGTCTACTTCATGATATCGGCAAACTTCTTATGGACCAGGCTATTTCATGCAACTACCCCACCATTATTAATTATGTCAGCAAGTATAAAAAACCATTATGGCTGGTCGAAGAGAAAGTGATCGGCATCGACCACGCCCGGATCGGCGGGCTGATCGCAGAGCACTGGAATTTTCCGGTCATCCTGGTAGACGCGATACGTTTTCATCATGTTCCTTCCTTTGCGCGTATTAACCAGCGCCTGCCCGCCATTGTCAACCTGGCAAATTCCTTTACTGAAGATTACCAGTTAAAAAATTCGGCATTGCTTAGTTTTACCGTTCACCCGGAATCATGGCACATCCTTAAGATTAATCCGAATGAGGTGGACAAAATCAAAATACGCTTAAGAAACTCAGGCGCCCTTCCAAACATTCCAATCGCCTCTTGAAAACCATTATGAAGAAACCGATCATGGCATCAAGGACGCATACATCTTTCTGTCAATTTCCAGACAAATTCTGCTGATCATTTTGGAGTCTCCATGTTCCTCACCGTCGACGAAGTCTTGCAATCAATATCAAGGTTGAAGCCCATGCCCTCCAGCGTGAGTCAGATCTTGAGAGAAATCGAAAAACAGGATGTGACAATCGAAAAATTGGTGGGCATGATCGGACTGGACCAGGTACTGACGGCCCTGGTCTTGCAGATTTCAAACTCCGCTTCACTGGGCTATGCCCGTACCTGCTCCACCCTGCGGGAAGCGATCATGTACATCGGCCTTCAGCGACTCAAATCCATCCTGATGACTTCCACTGCCACCAGTATGATGGGACGAAGTTTAAAGGGTTATCGGTTGGGCGCCGGTGAACTTTGGCAGCACTCCCTGGCGGTTGGCTCCGTTGCAGAATGGCTTGCCCAGGCCCTGAAGTATCCCGAACCCGAGCAGGCTTACGTTGCGGGTCTGCTGCATGACATCGGCAAACTGCTTCTGGACCAATCCGTGCTGTGCAACTATCCCGACATTGTTGAATTTGTTGAAAAGTATAAATTACCGCTCTGGCAGGTGGAGGAAAAATTGATCGGCATCGACCATGCCCGCGTCGGCGGGTTGATCGCGGAACATTGGAACTTTCCGGTCATATTGGTGGACGCGATCCATTTCCATCATGCCCCTTCGTTTGCGCGCACAAACCAGCGCCTGCCTGCCATTGTCAATCTGGCAAATTCCTTTACCGAAGACTACCAGATCGCAAACTCGCCGCTCCTGTGTTTCGAACTTCATCCCGAATCGCTGAACATCCTCAAGATCAGCACATCTGAAATGGAGCAACTGAAAACCCGCATGAAGAGTTCTGGAATGTTCCCTCATTTTTCAAAGGCGGAATAAGATCATGAAACGAGAAACGCTCTCAGTCCTTATCCTCGAACCGAACGCCCTGCAATGCGACCTTATCAAACTGGCACTGCTTCGCCACAACATGCATCCGATCATTTGTGAGCAGCCCGCCACCCTGCGCGAGCAACTAACCCTGCACATGCCTGACGCCCTCCTGATCGATACCTATCTGCCCGGCTCGAATGGGCTGGAGTTGGTCAGTCAATTAAATTCGGAGGTATTGCAAAAGCGGACCCGGGTTTTCTTTCTTTCATCGATGGCCTTCCCGGAGATTGTCCAGAAGGCCGCCCGCATCGGTGCCAGCGGTTTTTTGGTAAAACCGCTCAACCCGGACTTGCTGGCAAGCCGCATTCGAAACTGCTTCAAACAATAAACCGGGATGACAACCCAAACTACACTTTGCCATCATCTCTGCACGCAACATGAAGGACACAATGCCAAATACAACCCCGCTGAAGAAACGAAAACTGCTCCTGATCGACGACGACCCGCGCCTGCTGCTGGGATTGAAAGCCGTCATGTCGCGCAAAGGGTTTAATATTCTGGCTGCAAATAGCGGGACCGAAGGTTTGCAACTGGCAAGAGAAAATTTACCCGATGCCATCGTCTGCGATGTCATGATGCCGGCGCCCAATGGGTTTCAGATCCAAAAAATGCTGGCCACGGATAAACTCACCTCCAATATTCCCTTTATTTTTTTAACGGCCCGAACCTCTGTGGCAGATAAAATTGCGGGAATTGAGCAGGGGGCCGACGATTACATCACCAAACCGTTCAATGCCGACGAACTGGCCGCCCGAATCGAAGCAATCTTACGAAGGAATGAGATCGGGCACCAGCAGGGGCTTCGCGAGATGGAAGGTGACATCGAAAAAATAAAACATGCCATCTCCGCCAACCTGGAACATGAGCTCCGCACGCCACTGACCGTTATCCTTGCCAACCTGGAAATGGCCCTGCGGGAAAAGTTTGCCAGCCAATCCAAGGACATGAAGGAATATCTTGAAAGCAGCCTGAGCAGCGCACATCGGCTTTCCATGCTGGTGGAAGACCTCATCCTATTAAGTGATATCGATCAGGGAACCCTTAGTTGTGCAAGACTGCCAATTGACCTTGAAGAAAGCTTCAACCGGCCCATTCGGGAAGTTTGTGCCCATTACCAAGAGAAACGGTTAAACATCCAAACCGACATCATGGAGGATATTGTCATCCATGCCGCTCCACATGAATTTAGCCTTGCCGTCAGTCACCTGGTGGATAACGCCTGCAAGTTCAGCCCGGACAAAGCCAGGATCTGGATCCAATTAAGAAGGAACGGCCTGGGCGGGTGTATATTGACAGTTGAAAATGAGGGGTTATCCATCCCGGAAAACTTACGCGGGAAGGTTTTTGAACGCTACTATCAAATACAACAAGGAGACGATCGTTCCTACAACGGCCTTGGCCTTGGCCTGACCATCGCGCAGGCAGTTGCCTCCGCATGTGGTGGCAGTGTCAGCATTCAGGACTCAGAGATCGGCTGCAAAGTAAGGTTGATGTACCCGCCGGTTTGACGTAATCAAATCCCTTCGATCCAAACCTCGAAGGGATTTTTTCATATTTATGGGGAAATTTTATTTACGCCATCTTTAGCCCCGCTTCACTTTCCCTTTACGGACATAAAGGGGTGGATACAGTATCATGCTCTCAGGTTGATTTTTCGGACACCGCTTGTATGACTATTTCTGTTGCTCAGGCGCAAATGTTCTTCCTTGCATTTACCCGCATCATGGCGGTCATTATCCATGTGCCGGTATTGGGAGGCCAGAATATTCCCTCACAGGTACGCATCGGTCTGGGTTTTATCCTCGCCATGGTATTGATTCCATGGCAGCCCCTCCTGCCAGATGCGAAAGCCATCGGCAATTTTGCCTATGGCATGGCTATTGCCAAGGAGATCATGATCGGAACCCTGATTGGTTATGCAGCCGACCTGGCCTTTGGAGCCATCCAAATGGCTGGCGCCGCCATGGGCATGGGCAGCGGGTTCGAATCCAGCCGCATCTTCAACCCGGCGCTCGGTGAAGCAGGTTCTTCCTTCGACCAGATCTTCGTCATGACCGCCACCATGATCTTTCTGGTCATCGACGGTCATCACCTCTTCCTGATCGCCCTCCAAAACACCTTTGAACTGATCCCGCTCAATGGGCCCCTGCCTTTCGATGGCATGGAAGCCGTACTGCGAACCACATCGGGATTCATTTCGTCAGGCATTCACATGGCGATGCCCATCATCGCCGCACTGGTCCTGACCGACCTTACGCTCGGGCTGTTGGCCCGGGTCGCCCCGCAGGTGCAGGTCTATTTTCTTGGCCTGCCGGTCAAAGTGGTGGTCGCCATGCTCGCCATGGTCATGACCTTTGCCGCTGTCTTTCCATATCTTGGCACGCTCTTCAAGAACATGGCGGAAAGCATGTTGGTCTTCATCAAGTAACCGGATCCCATGGCAGATAAAACCGAAGCCCCAACCCCCCATCGTCTGGAAGAAGCGCGCGAAGAAGGCCAGGTCGTCCGCAGCCAGGAACTGATCACAGCCGTGGTCATCCTTTCAGGTGCGTATCTGTTGCGGGGACCGGGCAAACAACTCGGGTTGAAGTTCGAAGCGTTGATCACCGAAACCATCACCCAACTCCCGCACGTCGAAGTCAGCGTGGAATGGCTGCGCGGCACTCTGTTCGCGTACAGCGCCCAGCTGCTGCCCACTCTGGGTCTGATGCTCTTCCTGTTGATGCTGGCCGGGTCCGCCGTTACTCTTGGGCAGACTCAATTCCTTTGGGCCAGCAAGAAAATCGGATTTGATTTCAAACGCATCAACCCGCTCGAAGGCTTCAAACGCATCTTCTCCAGCCATGGCCTGATCGAGTTGCTGCGGTCTTTGCTCAAACTGGGGTGGGTCTCGTGGGCGGCCTATGGTTTTCTACGTTCCCGCTTCTTTGAACTTGCCACCCTCACCCAGGTGGACCTGAAAACCGCCGTGGATAGTTTCGTCGAAATCTCGGTTTCTCTTGCCATCCGTGTTGGGGCCATGTATTTCGTACTGGCCGCCGCAGACTATGCCTATCAGCGCTGGGAGTTATACAAAAACCTGCGCATGAGCAAGGATGAGATCAAGCAGGAAATCAAACGTTCGGAAGGCGACCCGATGCTGAAGAGCCGCATCCGCAGCATGCAACGCCGCATGGCGCGCGGACGCATGATGGCCAACGTCTCCAAGGCCGCGGTGGTGGTCACCAACCCCACCCACCTGGCCATAGCCATCGAATATCACGAAGGGATGAAAGCGCCGCGGGTGCTTGCCAAGGGGCCCTATAAGGTGGCCCAGCGTATCGTGCAGATCGCAAAGGAAAACAACATCCCTGTTGTGCAGAACATTCCGCTGGCGCGCGCCATTTACAAGACCATTGAGATCGGACACGAGATCTCCGCCGACCTGTACCTGGCTATGGCGGAAGTATTGGCCTACGTGTACAAAATGCGCGGCAAGACGCCTTTTAATTCACCGAAACCCAAACCACAATATTCGTAACTGGAATTAATTAATGACCGCTACCACATCCACCGCCGTTCAAAATCCGATCATCACCGCCCTGCAAGGTCTGCTGCGTTCAAAAGACATCGTCATGGCGCTCAGCCTGGTGATCCTCGTGGGCATGCTGCTCCTGCCGCTGCCCGCCTTTTTGATCGACCTGTCGGTTGCTTTGAGTATTGCGGTTTCCATTGGTATCGTGCTGCTGACCATGTTCATTAAACAGCCGATGGAGTTCTCGGTCTTCCCCACCGTGCTGCTGCTGGTGACCCTTTTCCGGCTTGGCATCAACGTTTCGGTCAGCCGCCTGATCCTGCTCAGCGGTGAAGCGGGCGCGATCATCAACACGTTCGGTAATCTGATCGTCGGCGGGAACTACGTGGTCGGCGTGGTCATCTTCCTTATTTTGATGATCATCCAATTCGTTGTCATCAACAGCGGCGCAGGCCGCGTGGCCGAAGTCGCGGCGCGCTTCACCTTGGACGCCATGCCCGGCAAGCAAATGGCCATCGACGCCGACCTCAATGCCGGTTTAATCGATGAGACACAGGCGCGCCAACGCCGCAAGATGATCGAGGCCGAAGCGGATTTCTACGGCGCCATGGACGGCGCCAGCAAATTCGTCAAGGGCGATGCGATCGCAGCCATCATCATCATGTTGGTCAACATCATCGGCGGGTTCGTCATCGGCGTGCTGCAGCGCGGCATGGACCTGGCAACCGCGCTGCAAACCTACGTCCTTCTGACCATCGGCGCAGGTCTGGCCATCCAGGTCCCTTCGTTGTTGGTCTCGGCTGCCGCCGGTCTCATCGTCACCCGCTCCACTTCCGAGTCTTCACTCGGCACGGAAGTTTCGAGCCAGATCTCAAACTTCAACGTACTGGCGGTCGGCGCACTGGTGGTCGGTTTGATGATGCTTGTGCCGGGTCTGCCTAAAATCCCCTTTGGGATGGTGAGCCTGGGCCTTGGAGCCGCTGCCTTCTTCGTCAACCGCGAGCAGGCCAGAGCCGCCGACCTTGCCACCCAACAGGCAACCGTTCTAGCAGAGCGCCCGGCCGAACCGGAAACCCCCGAACAAATGTTGGAAATGGTCGTAGTGGATCCCATCGAACTGGAGATCGGCTATAGCCTTATCCCGATCATCGATGAAGACAATCAGGATAACCTGCTGCGCCGCATCACCAGCATCCGCCGACAATTGATGAGCGAAATGGGCTTTATTCTCCCCGTGGTACGCATCCGCGACAACCTGCGGCTGCCGCCGCAGTCTTACCGCATCAAAGTCCGCGGGCAGGAAGTGGCTTCAAGCGAGATCATGCTCGACCGCCTGTTGGCCATTCCCGGCTCGGATATTGAAGACCCGTTGCAGGGCGTTCCCACCTCCGAACCGGCCTTCGGCCTGCCAGCCTTGTGGATCAGTTCTGCAGAGCAGAACCAGGCCGAGTTGAAAGGCTACACGGTGGTGACTCCGCTTTCTGTGCTTTGCACACACCTTACAGAAGTCGTGCGCGGCAATGCAGCCGAACTGCTCAGCCGCCAGTTGGTGCAGGAAATGCTGACCCAGTTACGGCAGCGCATCCCGGCGGCTGTGGAAGGTGTGATGCCCGACCTGCTCAACCTGGGCGACATCCAAAACGTGCTGCGCAACCTGCTGCGCGAACGCATTCCCATCCGCGACCTGAGCGGCATCCTGGAAGTGCTCGCCAACAATGCTCCCATGACGCGCGACCCGCACATCCTCGCCGAGGCTGTCCGGCAAAGCATGGCCAACACCATTTCCGGCCAATACAAGGACGAGACCAATACATTGCATGTCTTTACCCTTGCGCCGCAACTGGAAACGACCCTGCGCTCGGCCCTGGTTTCCTCTGAAGGCAGCCCCGGTTTCCAAATTGATGCCGGGTTGGCGCAAAAGATCCTGCTCAAGACCGGCGAGCAAATGGAAGCCCTCGCCCAGATCGGTCACTTCCCCATTTTGATCTGCCCGCGCGAACTGCGTCTCGCCTTCCGGCGGCTGGTGGATCAATCGCTGCCCAACCTGATCGTGATGGCCTTCTCTGAAGTGGGCCACGGCACCAAGGTCAAGGCGCATGGCATGGTCAAACTCGATTAGTCAGGCAACTCCTTTATAGCGATAAGAGGTTCACATGGTCACTAAAACATTCAAAGCTGATTCAACGATCGAAACCCTGCAATTGGTCCAGAATGAACTGGGCGCGGAAGCCATCGTTGTTTCGATGCGTGAAATTCCCGCCGGGCCGGTCTGGAACCCGTGGAAGAAATCGGCAGTGGAGATCGTGGCGGCACGGCCGGAAAAGAAAAAGAACCCTAATGCCATCCTGAAACCTGCGCAAAACCAGACAGGCGTGGAGTTTGTGGAGGAAATGCCGGAAATCGAATGGGAGATCCCTGCCCCCAGAAAGACCGGCAAGCTGCCTCCGCCGATCAAGTTGAATCTCAACCCCGTCAAGGAGAGAGCAGTGCCAGCGTTGGCTCCTGTTCAAGAGGCGGAACCCGCCCTCCCTGCGAATGACCGCTATGTCCCTCCTTCACTAAAGGCCATCCGACAACAGTTGCTCCAACAGGGCGTGGAGTCTTCCCTCGTTGAGGGCCTGGTCAATCTTGCGCTGGAGACTCTCAGCCCGCTCACTCTGGCGGACGTGGAAGCCTGTAAACGCTCGCTCATCCAGCAGATGGGTGCAGAGTTGCGCGTGCAAAAAGGAGCAGGAACGTTTATAGCAACCAATGTCCTGTGTCTGGTGGGCGCGAGCGGCAGCGGCAAGACCAGCGCGCTTGCCAAACTGGCGCTGTACTTCCAACAAAACCTGCGTAAGAACTGCATTTGGGTCTGCGCGGATACGGTCCGCATAGGTGCCATCGCTGAAGCCAGGGCCTATACCGATGCGCTCGGACTGGAACTGAAACTGGCGTACACGCCACAGGAATTGCGCGAGATCGTAAGCAGCCCGCAACCCAATGATCTTTTTCTGGTGGATACCCCGGGATACAACCCTTGCAATGAAAACCAGATGATCGAACTGGGCGCGCTTCTCTCTGAGATGCCGGGGCGCAGCACCTACCTTGTAGCGGGTGCCCCTACCAAGGAAGGGGATCTGCTCCAACTCTCCGCTTCCCTGGGCATCTTCAACCTGGATGGTTTGGTCCTAACCAAGATGGATGAAACCCATATTTTCGGCAGCCTGTACAACTTTGCGCGCCGGAATCAGGTGCCGCTTGGGTATTTCACCACCGGCCGGGAAACTGCGAGCCATTTGGAAGTAGCCGATCCCGCCCGACTGGTCGCCGCCATGTTCGGGAAAGAATGGAATAAGTAACGAAAGAGGTTGACATCGTGGCAGATAATGAAAAACCTCCCGAGCCCGGGAAACCGGATGCTGCAGAAAAACCCGCAGAGACGGGGAAACCTGTAAAAGCGCCAAAGGCGCCCAAGCCTGCAAAAAAAGATGATGTACACCTGCCGGTGTTGGTCGAATTCACCGTTCTGGTCGCCATCTTTATCATTGTGCTTGTGTTCTTCACCGTGGCGGGTGTCTCCATTTTGACCGGCGCGACCCTGCTCGATTTTGTCGTCCGCACCAGCATCACACTGCTTGTGATTGGAGTTCCGGTTGTCTTCCTGGCCCAGCAAGTCACATCCGGCCTCACAGTCAGCGATGTGCTCAGCGAGGAAAAGCCAGACCAAGCCGCCGAACCCGCGCCAGATACGCAAGTTGAAGGCACAGCCAATTTGAACTCTTTGAACATGGCTGAGCCGACGGCCATTCCCAGCGAAGTGCCTGTTCCATCCGAGGTGAAATAAGCCATGGTCATGCAAATGGAAGCTGCGGGTGCTTTGGAGGAATTCCTTGCCACCCGATCTCCTGAACTGCGGGAAAAACTGGTGCTGCAATCAGTCCCCCTGGTTCATTATCTATTAGGGCGCATGGGCATCTCTCAAGAGCGTGGTAGTGAATATGAAGATCTGGCGCACCAGGGACTGATGGGCCTGATCGAAGCCGTTGACCATTACGACCCGAAGTTCAATACACAGTTCAGCACCTATGCCAGCCTGCGCATCCGCGGCAAGATCATGGATTATCTACGCACCACCGACTGGATGCCGCGCACCGCACGCAAACGCGCGCGCATGATCGAGAAATCCATTACCACATTGTGGTCGGAAAATTTCCGCGAACCCACCGAAGATGAGATCGCCACACACATGGGAACCAATATAGAAGAGGTGCAACAAGGCCTGGCAGATGCCAACCGTGTGCTGGTCTCACTGGACCTGATGATGGAAGTGGACCAGGAAGGCAGCGCCTCGCTGCATGAAAAGTTCAGCGATGAAAAACAAGCCGACCCCCTGGATATTCTTGAAGAAAAGGATACGCTGGCCGAAATGACGGAGGCTCTCGAAGATCTGTCTGAGCGCGAAAAACTGGTGCTGTCCCTATACTATAACGAAGAGTTAACCTTTAAGGAGATCGGCAAGGTTTTGGAGATCACTGAATCACGAGTCTGCCAGCTGCATGCCCGCGCACTCCTTTCCCTGAAAGCGGCCATGAACCATGACTAATATCCCAAAAGTATCCCTCGAAGATTCATTGTACGTTCTACAACTGGCGCGCGAGACAGCGCTGGCACAGAATCGCCAGACGCAGGCCAAACGCATGTCGCCGGTGGTGGAGGAGATGCGCGGACTCGTCACCAACCCGCCGCAGACCCTGAACACGCCCCCTTCCACTGGCATGATGGGACAGTCCGATTTCAAAGCCCTGCTGAACATATCCCAGGCACGCACCAATCAACAGCAGGCGGTCGACCCGACCTCATCCGTGCTGGAACGCAATCGCCTGATCGGAGCGATGGCCGAAGCGAACATGCCCGATGTGGATATCGCCCGTCAGTTTAGCATGACCCGCGAAGAGGTCCAGTTGGTGCTGAGTTTTCAGCAAAAGAATAAAAGTCAAGGAGCCCGATAAAAGATGATCAAAGGCCTTTACTCCGCTGTATCCGCGATGGTGATGAATGCCACCCGCCAGCAGGCAATCAGCCATAACATCGCCAACATTCAGACGCCTGGCTTCAAACAGGTGTTGACCACCGTGCAAGGCTTCATGCAGGACCAACCCGTTTACACCAGCGGCAACCTGCAATCCACCTTGATCGAATACGTTGGTAATCTTGGTCTTGGCTCCCAGATCGGCCAGGAATATGTGGATTATGGTCAGGGCGCAATGCAAAGAACGGACAACCCATTGGACCTGGCATTTCAAGGAAACGGCTTTTTCACGGTCAAGACCCCCGACGGGAATCGCTACACCCGCGATGGGCGTTTCCTCCGCGATGCAGATAACAACCTCGTTACCGTGGATGGTTATCAGGTCCTTGACGATGCGGGGCAGCCCATTCAAATCCCCGACGGCGAAGTCTCTGTCGCTTATGACGGGGCCATTACAGTGAATGGAGAAGCGGTCGCCACCCTGGGGATCGGTGTTTTCGCCGACCCGGCGGCGGAACTCCAGCATACTGAAGGCAATCTGTTCACCGGTCCGGCCGCATCCACTGGTGATGAAGTCCCACAGGTGGTGCAAGGCGTGCTCGAATCTTCGAATGCGAACCCCTCCCAGCTAATGACCCAACTGGTGGAGGTGGGCCGTTCCTATGAAGCGGCACAGAAACTCGTCCAGAATCAGGATGAACTGCTGGGCAAGACCATCGCCTCTCTTGGTCGGATCGGATAGGAGTTCTCATGGCATCCTCACTTTTTCAAACCCTCAACATCTCGCGCCAGGACATCATCAGCCACCTGCTTGATCTGGATGTGACCAGCAGTAACCTCGCCAATGTCAACACCGCCGGATACAAAACTACGCGCTCGAACTTTCAGGAAATGCTCAACGAACAGATGAAAGAAGGCACGCTCCTGCGCAGCACTCAGGCGATCACCACGCAGGGCACCATCCGCTCTTCCACCAATTCTTTGGATTGGGCCATCCAGGGTGAAGGATACTTCAGCGTGACGCTTCCGGATGGAACCATCGGTTATACGCGCGACGGTCAGTTTTCACTGGACGCGGATCTTAATCTTGTGAACGCAAGCGGCTATCCACTGGTCTGGGATGGCGCCATTGAGGAAGGCATGACAAACATCAGCGTCTCCGCTACCGGTGTGGTCACCGCCACCGACACAGATGGTGTTACCACCGAGGTGGGGACCGTGCAATTAACCCGCTTCACCAACCCCAGCGGGTTGACCGATAACGGCAATAACATCCTGCTTGAATCCGATACATCCGGCGCAGCGCAAACTGGAGACCCGGGGTCCGAAAATTTTGGCATCTTGAGCGGATACCATGTCGAAAATTCCAATATTGACCTTGCCCAGGAAATGACACATCTCATTACCCTTCAGCGCGCGCTGAGCATGTCTCTAAGGGCTTTCCAACAAACTGATACAATGATCGCGGAAGCCATTAACTTGCGTAAGGCATAATGTTTTCAGAAAACCTGCCGATAATGGTATTGTGAGTTCATTTGCCTTGCAGGAGAACCCTATGAGAATCGAAAATTCCGGAATCCAACCCCTTTCCACAAAACCCGCTGAAACCGCCATTCCCATTGAAAGGCGCGAAGAGGCGAGTGAGACCGAATCCGTCCGTATCGGACAGGATAAGGTTGAAATGTCTGAGAACGCCAGGTTGTTGGCCAAGGCCCGCACATCCTTAAACGGCGCAGAAGAAGTCGAATCCGAACGGGTCGCCATGCTCAAAAAGCAGGTCGAAAGTGGTGATTACACCATCCAGATCGGCGAGCTTGCCCGTAAATTGCTTGCGAAAATCAAGCCCAAATGAAATAAGCCGGAAGGATTCCTGCAATGGTAAATGATGAATTCACAAAAAACCGTTTTGAACTCGAACAGGTATTGGTGGTTCTATTCAGGTCGTTGCAGGAACTACTTACCCTGTCTAAAAGGGAACGCGTTTCCCTTCTAAATGAACCGGATGAGATCCTGCAAATTGTCGAGGACAAGGAGGTGCTACTTGACAAGATCAGCGTGCTGGAAGACAAGTGCCGCCAGATCGTGCAGGAACTCTCTCTTGCGCTGAATTTGCGCCTTGAGAACACCTCCATTCAATCCCTGCTCCCTTTCCTCAAACCCGAAGAAGCCAGTCGAATCAAGAACCTGTCTGACGGGATTCACAGCCTGGCCGGCCAGGCGCGTGAATTGAACCATGCCAGTCAGGCCATTGCCATCACCAAATTGGATTGGCTCAAAGCCACCCAATCCTTCCTGATCGGCATGTTCCAGCCGGAAGCCGGATATCGCTCCCCCCGGGATGTATCAAAACACCAGGAACCCGTTGCCGGCCTGGGCGTGGAAATTCGCGCATAAGGAAACTACCATGCCAACCATTTCTTCCGGAATCTCAATCGCACTTCAAGCCGTCCTGACCCATTCACAGGTTCTGGAGATCACCGAGCATAACGTTGCCAATGCCAGCACTCCCGGATACCGGCGGCAGTCTGCCTTACTGACGGCCGAAACGCCAAACTCTATTAATGGAGCAGATCACGGTATCGGGGCGGGACAAAAAGGCAACGGCGTCACCATTGACCGCATTCAGCGCTTCAATCTTGCCTATTTTGATGGACGTTACCGTTCAGTCTCTGCCGAAGCCAAAAATTGGGAATCTCAAAGCGAAATCCTTACCCAACTGGAAGCAACCCTCGCAGAAACCAGCGACGATGGCCTGCTCAACAAGATGGATCAATTCTGGGGAACCTGGCAGTCACTCTCCAACGACCCGACCAATACCAGCCTGCGCACAGTGTTACTGGACGATGCCAATACCATAGCCATCGCCCTCAACCGGCGTTCGAGCCAGATTCTCCAGTTGCGCAGCGATCAAAACAATGCCATTTCCGGCCATGTGGAAGAGATTAACTCCCTTGCCGGCAAAATTGCCCAATTGAACGGTGAAATTGCCAGAGTCAACTCGGTGGGTGAACAGCCCAATGATCTGATGGATAAACGCGACCTTGCGTTGGACCGCCTGGCAGAAATAACGGGCGCAGTCTCCTCCGAGCAGAAGAATGGCGATATGCTGGTTTCGATCGGGGGGCATGCATTGGTGGTGGGAAGCGACACCTTCCAACTTGAGACCCGCACCAGCGCCACCGACAGCAGCGTTCTGGATGTGTACTGGGCGGACAACCAAAAACTCAACCCGCTCAGCGGCGAACTAAAAGGCACGATCGAAGTCCGCGATACCATCCTGCGCGATAAGGTCCTGGCCGGGCTGAACACCTTCGCGGCTCAACTGGTCTCGCAGGTAAATACCATTCATCGCACCGGGTATGGCATTAACAACGCCACCAACCTGGATTTCTTCACCGGCACAGACGCGGCCAGTATCGCGGTCAACCCCAACCTGGATGCGCTCAGCATCGCCACCTCCAGCGCCGCCAATCAGGCGGGCAACAATACGGTCGCGTTACAGATCCTCGATCTGAAAAACTTCAAGGGTATGTCGGGCAATACTGCCACCCTGAACGAATACTACAATGCGCAGGTCACCGACCTAGCTGTCCTGACCAAACGCGCCGGAGACAATTCTTATCAACACGGGCTTGTGGTGCATGCACTCGGCAACCAGCGCGAATCGGTCGCCGGGGTTTCTTTGGATGAAGAAGCCGCGAACATGGCCAAGGCTCAGAAGGCGTATCAGGCCGCAGCGCGAGTCCTGACCGCCTACGATGAACTTCTCGATGTCGTCATCAACCGAATGGGATTGGTGGGACGATAAGCGCAAGGAGGCGCACATGAGAGTTACAAACCGCATGATGGCTGAAAACGCCATCCAAAATCTCGCAGACAACATGGAAAAGGTGAACAACCTGCAGAACAAGCTCGCCTTGAATAAGAATTTCCTGGTTGCCTCCGATGACCCAACCCGTGCTTCAGCAAGCATGAGCCTGCGTTCAAACCTGAAAGCGCTCAATGCATACTCTGAAGCCGCAAGCCTCACCCAAAACTGGATGACCGCCACAGATAGCGCCTTTGACCGCATGGAACAATTGGCGGTCCGCGCCAATGACCTGATCCTGCAAGGCTTGAATGATACGCTTGTTGGAGACGATCGCGCCGAGACCCTGGGAGTGGAAATGCAATCCATTCTCAATGAGGCTGTGGAGATCGGCAACACATCGGTCAACGGCCAGTATATTTTCTCAGGCTATCAGATCAACCAAAAGGCGTTTGCCCTAAGCGACTCTCCCACTACCTTGCCAGACTATCAAGGCAACCCGTTCACGCCGAAAGTGATCGCCTACCTTGGCGATCAGGGCAGCATGCAACGCAGCATCGGCCCGGACCAGTCGGTACCTCTTAATGTGCGAGGCGACCAGGCCGTGCTCGGATTTCTGCAAAACCTGATCCTGGCAACCAATGCGCTTACCCAGAACAACATTCGGGATACCGGCAACCCGCTTACAGACCCGCTCACCCTCGAGTCGGTCAACACCAGTATGAAGGCATCGCTTGACACCCTGGATCTATACCGCACCTCCAATGGGGCGCATATGCGTCAGGTCGATTCAGCCTCGAACTTCCTTGAATCGATAAAAATCGAGACGCAAAGCCTGCTCTCCGCCAATGAAGATATCAACATTGCGGAAGGGATCTCGTTGCTGTCGAACCAACAAACCACCTACAACGCCGTCCTTGAGGTCAGCCAGCGGGCCATGTCCGCTTTGAGCCTCTTCGACTACCTGCGCTAACTGAAACTGCGGAGTAACAATATGCTGGTCATTTCCCGCAAAAAAGATGAAAGTATCACCATCGGCGAACATATCGTCGTGACCATCCTGGCTGTGGATGGGGATCGTGTCAAGCTCGGCATTGAGGCCCCGCGCAGCATGGTCATCCTGCGGCAGGAGATCTATCAAGCCGTTCAGGAACAATCGCGGATCCAGGAATTGCTGGTTGAAGAAAGCAAGCCCGATGCGCTGGAGCCATTAAGGAAATTACTCGCTTCTGAGGTGGAAGAGGAAGTCAAAAGCGAAAGCGCAGCCTGAGCAAAACTGGCGGCCTGAAATAGAAACCCAGCCCCGCGGGTCTACCGCGAGTTTTTGCGTTCCCGTCCCTGACCACACCCGTCCGATCGATATGGACGGGTGTGGTCATTTTTTACGGGGATAAATTTATCTCATTTTTGGTTTCTCTTTACGGCTGATTTACAGTCAAACACGAAGGGGTGTGATAACTTTTACAGAGAAAATCTGGAGAACCCGGGCCATTCTATGGAAATCATTTTCGACATAAACGAAGAAGAGTTGCCAATCTTTTTAGCCGAAGTGGATGAGCACTTACAATCCCTGGATGATGTTTTGATCCGGCTCGAGCGGGGTGATTCCGACCCGGAGCTGGTGCAGACCGTCTTTCGTTCCGCGCATACCATCAAAGGCATGTCTGGAATGATCGGTCACCAGCGCATGACCAATGTAACGCATGCCCTGGAAACCGTGCTGGACGGCGTCCGCAAGAATGAGATCGGAATATCCGAAGACCTTGTGAATGCCTGTCTGAACGCGGTGGATTGCATGCGGATGCTGCGCGATGAAGTCAGCACCTCGCAAACCAGCGACATTGACATCGAAGAAACTGTGTATTCCTTGAAAAGCCTGATTAGCGGGGAAGCGGGTCCGGTTACGCCCAAGATCATACAAACATTGCCCGCATCTGTGCCAGAGGGCAATGCCGCATCATTCGACGGGACAGTTCAAGTCCGGGCAAAGATCGATACTCATAGCATGGCCTCCGCTGCACGCGCATTTCAATTGATGATGGCATTGCAGGATGTGGGTGACATCCAAAGCATGTCCCCCACCCAGGCTGAGATCGAAGCGTCGGTGGCTGTGAGTGAATTTTCCGCGGTCGTCTCCACCTCACAATCCATTGAACAGGTTGGCGCAGCGCTGTGCAAAATATCCGGCATTGATGAAATCCTGGTTAACGGCAAGCCGGTCTTATCCAACGGGAAGAATGCAGCCAGCCTCGAACCCAAAATCGTGGAGGCAGACCTGGCAGGCGGTTCGTCACGACCGACCCCAGCCGCACAACCTGCACCGAATTTTGCAGCAGAGCGGCGCGCCCACAATCCCTTCGGCAGGCGCGGCACCGATATGACCATCCGCATGAACGTGGAACGGTTGGATAATCTTGTGAACCTGGTCGGGGAATTGATTACAGACCGGAATCACCTGAAGCAGATCCACAACCGCCTCACCCGTATGAACAGCAATTATGACCGGATCTCCGAGACCATCACCCACCTCGGGCGCATCACCGACGAGTTGCAGCAGGAAGTGATGCACATTCGCATGCTGCCCATCGGCAGTGTCTTTGGCAAGTTCCCGCGCATGGTCCATGACATGTCGCAAAAGGTCGGCAAACAAATCGACCTGATCATCCGCGGCGAAAAGACAGAAATGGATCGTTCCATGCTGGAAGAGATCAACGATCCGCTGATCCACCTGGTGCGAAACTCAGTGGACCACGGCATCGAATCCCCGGCAGATCGCCTCGCAGCGGGAAAGCCCGAACGCGGCAAACTCACACTCACGGCCCGTCATGAGCAGGGGCGCATCGTCCTGACCGTGGAAGATGACGGCGGCGGGATCGACCCGGCCAAACTCCGCAAGAGCGCCGTCCAAAAGGGCTTGATCACGGCTGAAGAGGCGGCGGGGTTGAGCGAGGAGCAATCGATCGACCTGATGTTCATGGCCGGTCTATCCACCGCCCAAAAAGTGACCGATATTTCCGGCCGCGGCGTCGGCCTCGACATTGTCAACACCAACATTCAGCGCATCAATGGCTCCATTCAGGTCGAGACCCACCTTGGCGCCGGTACAAAATTCCAGATCACCCTGCCGTTGACGCTTGCCATCGTACCGGCTTTACTGGTCAAGGTGCATCAATCCACTTTTGCCATTCCGTTGGTCATGATTATGGAAACCTTCCGGCTGGAAGAGTCCGCGATCAAATATGTATATCGCAAACCGGTCACCATGCTGCGCGAAAGTGTACTTTCGCTCATCAGCCTGGCCGGAATTTTTGGTATTGAAGACAATGGGCAAGACTCAAAACGCTCCTATGCAGTGGTGGTTCAGTCGGGCAAGCAGATGGTCGGCCTGATCGTTGATTCACTTGAGGGCGAAGAAGATGTGGTCGTCAAGCCGCTTGGCGGCCTGATCGGCGATATTCCCGGAATTTCCAGCGCGGCAATCCTTGGCGAAGGCCAGGTCGCGCTGATCGTTGACGTTTTTGGCCTGTATAAACTGGCTGGAATTTGAAAAGAGAGTGACAAAATGCAAAACGTAGTCCCATTTGACCAGGACCTGATGGATAAACTCGGGGCAATCGCCAGCGAGGGGATCAAGAACGCGGCTGCCGGTTTCTCTGGAATGGTCGGACGAAAAATCGATGTCGATAGCCCCAAGCTGGAGATCATCCCGATCCTGACCATTCCCAAAGTGGTCGGCGGACCTGAAGACGATGCCGTCGGTGTGTACCTGCGCTTTGAAGGCGATATGGTGGGCCAGATCATGATGATCATTCCCTACCAGAAGGCGCTCGAATTGGCCGATATGTTGATGGGTGTGGATAAAGGCACCACCCAAACCCTGGGCGCCATGGAACGCTCTGCCCTGGGCGAGCTTGGGAATTTATGCGGTTCCTTCTTCCTGAACTCCATTGCCAAGTCCGTCAATGCAGATATCCGCCCCAGCCCCCCGGCGGTGATGGTCGATATGGTCGGCGCGATCCTCGACATTGTGGTCGCCACCGTGGGCGGGCTGACCGAACATGTCCTGTTGGTGCATGCCAACCTGATGGACGGCACCCGCTTCGTGGAAACGGATTTCTGGGTGCTCCCGGATATGAAGGCCCTGCAGAGTCTTATGAAGAAACCTGTCGCATGAACAATCAAATCAGCCTGGGTTTGGGCGAACAGGCCATCAGCCGCAACCCAGAAGACATCCTTGTGGCCTACGGATTGGGCTCCTGCCTGGGGATCTCGATGATCGACCCGGTAACGCGCATCACGGGCCTGTTTCATGCCGTCCTGCCGGAAAGAACGAACGGCTCAGAAATGAACGACCCGAATACAGCCTTCAAATATGTGGATTGCGGCATTGAGAACATGCTTGCAGCGATGATCCGGGAAGGCGCCAATAAAAACCGGCTGGTCATCCGCATGGCAGGCGGGGCCAATATGTTGATCGCCCCGGGCATGACCAGCACCTTCGACATCGGCACCCGCAACGTCGAGAAAGCCCGCATGAAATTCCAGCAGATGAACATCAAAGTCGCGGCGGAAGCTGTCGGCGGCCACACCGGGCGCACCGTGCGGGTCTATGTTGCCGACAGCCGTATGACCGTCAAAGTGATAGGCGATAAAGAAAAAGAATTATGAAATCTAAAGAGGAGTCATAGTATGGCAAAAGTATTGATCGTGGATGATGCCGAGTTCCTGCGTGTCCGTCTGACAAAAATGCTCAGCACCGACGGCTACGAGGTCTTTCAGGCGGAGAACGGTTTGAAGGCTGTCAGCACCTACAAAGACATTCACCCGGATGTGGTGCTGATGGATGTGACCATGCCCGAAATGGACGGACTGACCGCCCTTAAAGAGATCGTGGGGTTCGACGCCAAGGCCCGGGTCATCATGCTCACAGCGCTTGGCCAGGAGTCGGTGGTGCTGGAAGCGGTCAAATCCGGCGCGAAGGATTTTGTGGTAAAGCCCTTCGAGCAGGACCGTGTGATGAATGCGATCACCAAACTGCTGGCATAACTTGAATGATCACCGACACCGAAATCTCTTCGCAGGCAGATAGCAAACTGCCCAAATCGCTGCGGGTGATGGTCGTGGACGATTCTGCGTTCATGCGCTTCTCCATCATTCAGCAGTTAAATGAAGACCCTGAAATTCAGGTTGTCGGATCTGCCAGCAATGGCAAGGAAGCCTTGCGGCTGATCCCCCAGTTGCAGCCGGATGTCATCACACTCGATGTGGAAATGCCGCATCTCGATGGGCTCTCAACCCTGCGCGAGATCATGAAGAATTTTCCACGCCCGGTCGTGATGGTCAGCAGCCTGACCCGCGAAGGCGCCTCTGAAACCATCCAGGCCCTGATGTTCGGCGCGGTGGATTTTGTGGCCAAACCCGAAAACAGCCTGGATATCCGCATCACCATGGCAGAGATCATTGCCAAGATCAAACTGGCAGCGAAGGCCCGCATCAAGAAACAGGCGGCCCCGGTACAGGCTGGGATCGTTGCGCAGCAAAAATCCGCCCTCAAAGAGACTCCGCTTCGCCCTTACTCCAGGCGGACTCCCGTCATCCTGATCGGTTCCTCCACCGGGGGGCCGGGTGCTTTGAGCGAGATCGTCCCCGCCCTGCCGGCAGACCTGCCTTCGCCGGTTGTGATCGTTCAACATATGCCAGCCGGTTTTACGCGTTCGCTCTCGGAGAGACTCAATTCGATCTCCGCGCTGCGCGTGAAGGAAGCCGAACCCGGCGACGCCCTCATGGTCGGGCAGGTGCTGCTTGCGCCCGGCGGTTTCCATATGACCCTGGATGAAGACCAAAGGGTTACCCTGAACCAGAAACCCGCTGTTCACGGAGTGCGCCCGGCTGTGGACGTGACCTTGAACTCATTGAACAAACACTTTGGCCAGAACCTGATCGGTGTGATCCTGACCGGCATGGGCAGCGACGGAACCCTGGGCATGTCCATCCTGCACAGCGCAGGCGGCTATGTGATCGCCGAAGACGAAAGCACCTGTGTGGTGTGGGGCATGCCGCGCAGTGTGGTTGAAGCGGGCGCAGCGGATATCATCCTGCCGCGGCCCCAGATCGCCAGGGCGATCGAAGATGCAGTTCGTCAAATTTCGAAATAAGGACAGCCTCATGGAAACAGCCGACTATATTCAGATCAAATCCACCATCAAGAGTTTCATGAAGATCGACCTTGAAAATTACAAGGAAGAGCAGATGAAGCGCCGCCTGGATTCGTGGCTGATCCGCTCGCATCTTTCCACCTGGAAGGAATATTTCAGCCTGCTTTCGAACGACAATAGTGAAGTGGAGCGTTTTCGAAATTATTTAACCATCAATGTGACCGAGTTCTTCCGCGACCTTAATCGCTGGGAGCATGTGCGGTCTGACATCCTGCCCTATCTGCTCAAAAATCCGACCGGCCGTTCCGGCGGGAAGATGAAGATCTGGAGCGCGGGCTGCTCCACCGGCGCCGAGCCGTACACCCTGGCGATGCTCATGGAAGAATCGGCCTCCTCCCAGAAATATTCCATCCTCGCCACCGACCTGGACCGCGGCGCGCTGCTCAAGGCCAGGGCAGGCGGCCCCTATACCCAGGAAGATATTCGCAACTTAACGCCTTTACAGCGGCAGTCGCATATTACGCCCCAGGCCCCCTACTTTGTCTCTGAGGGGCTGCGCAAGAACGTGACCTTTCAGGAACAGAATTTACTTGAGGACCGGTTTGATACCGCCTTCGACCTGATCGTCTGCCGCAACGTGGTGATCTACTTCACCACGGCTTCGAAGGAAATGTTGTATGAAAAATTCAGCAATGCCCTGACGCCCGGCGGCGTGTTATTTGTGGGCGGAACGGAGATCATCTCGACCCCGGGCAAATTCAACCTTCAAAACTTCGGAATCTCCTTTTATAAGAGACCCTGAAAAAAAAATTATGAACCGTTCGATCCTGCTATTTTGTGAAGCAAAGGAACACCCGGGCACAGGAACTTCCCGGAATAAACCCGGACCGGCTTTCTCCGGCTCCGTTGGAGGTGTATAGTGGACGTTAAATTTTTAAATCCGTTCGTACAGGCTGCCGTCGAGGTGTTGAAGACCGAGGTCGATGCCAACGCGATCCGGGGGGACATCTCGCTGCAGAAATCATCGTTGACATCCGATGATATCACCGTGCTGATCAACCTGATCGGGGATGTCTATGGCGTGGTGATGTACGGCATGGCCACCACCACCTGCCTTAACCTGGTCTCCAAGATCATGGGACAGGAATTCATGGAGTTCAACTCGCTGGCGCAAAGCGGCGTGGCGGAACTGGGCAACGTCATCAGCGGCCAGGCCACCATCCGGTTTTCTGAAGCGGGCTACAAATCGAACATTTCGACGCCCACCGTGCTGAACGGAAATGGCGTTGAAATCTCCACCCTGGATTTCCCGCGCATTGTGGTGCCCCTGGATACAAAATTTGGCACCATGACCGTCCACCTGGCCTTGCGCGAAAAACATGTGAGCCATGAGGCCGCTGCGGATAACTTTATCTCCCTGGTCAACAGCCAGACCACCCCAAAGGCTGCCTGACCCGCACCCCAGCTAAAAGAAACATTGGAGTGAAACATGAATGTAAAGTTATTGAATCCCTTTGTCACCGCCGCCCACGATATTCTCCAAAAGGAGATGCACAAGACTGTCCAACGCGGGGAGCTCCGGCTGGAAAGCGGCCCTTATCACACCGACGACGCGACCGTGATCATCTCATTGATCGGGGCGGTGGATGGAACTGTTTTTTACAGCATGCCAAAAGAGTCGGCCACCCACTTTGCCTCCACCCTGATGGGGGAAACGTTCGAGGAATTGAACAGCCTTGCCCAAAGCGGGATCGCCGAACTGGGCAATGTCATTACCGGGCAGGCCAGCATGAGGCTGGCCGAAGCGGGCTATGAATCCAATATTTCCACGCCTTCTTTGATCATCGGAAAAGGAGCTATGATCTCCACCCTGGAATATCCCCGCCTAGTCGTGCCGCTTAATACGCCGATCGGGTCGCTGGTCATTCACCTGTCGCTGCGGGAAAACCCCAATAACAATTTGAAGACCCCTCAAATGGAAGTGCCCAAGGTGGTGGGAGTTTGACCTTCCGCAACCTAAAAATCAAACTCAGGGAACGATCCCTGCACAGGCAACCCCATTCCTGGGGTTGCTGATTTTTTCCTCTTTCCAGACCGCTTTGTCCAGCAGGATCCGGCAGGAGACCTCGCCGATCTCGGTGGGGTTGGCGGCGGTCAAATAGACCTGGGTCCCGCGTTTTAAGCGCATCGATTTCGACCAGGGCACGGTCACGGTCGTGCGGGAATGGATGGTTTCATCGCCAGAGCGAAGGGTGATGACGGCAAATCCCCCGGAGGCGTTGGCTTCAAACTTGACCAGATGTTCTTCAGGGCTGGAACGAAACAAACCCAGCGAGGCCAGGACGGCCACAGCCGCCGCCACGATGCCCAGCACCAAAGCCAATTGAAGCGCGTTTTTGGTCTGATCAGACATTTTATCGAACATGAGCCATCTCCCGTTGAAAAGATTATATATCAGATTTGTCCGCATTTTGTCAGGCTCGTGAAAATTAATGCGATCTTTATGAGCCAACCCTCAAATTTTCTCAAGTAAGGGGGCAACCTGCCGAGACTATAGGTGTAACGATAAAACCGAATATCTCAAACCCGGCACCACGGAGGTCTCTATCGAATAAACCCGCATCCCCCACCCATCCAGCAAGTCTGTACCGAAAAACCAAGGCAAGAAAAATCAACCAAATTCAAAATTCACCCTGGGGAAGGATCCCCTACCAATAACTTCAAACATGGAGGTTTGAAATGGCTACTGTAGATATCACCCGCATTGCGTCGAACATCGGCGCCCTGAACTCCCTCAATTCCCTGATGACCGTCAACAACAAGTTGGCGACCCACCAGACCCGCCTTTCCACCGGCAAGCGCATCAACAGCGCTGCTGACGACCCCGCCGGCTTGACCATCGCGACCAAGATGCTTGCCCGCTCGGAAGGCCTGAAAGTTACGCTCGACAACATTGGTGACGCCAAGAACATGCTCTCCGTCGCCGAAGGTGGTTTGAGCAAGATGACCGACATCATCACCCAGATGCGCAGCAAGGCTGAACAGGCTGCTTCGGATACGCTCGGCACGACAGAACGCGCGACCATCCAGACCCAGCTCTCTTCCTATGCCCAGCAACTGAACGACATCATCGAACAGACCAAATGGAACGGCGTAAGGCTTCTCGACCAGAGCACCGGCGCCAAGCAATTCCAAACCGGTGTGGATGAAGGCGAATCCACCGTCTGGAACCTGCCGAATGCCCTCGACCCGGATACACTCGACCTGTCGAAGGTCGTAGCGACCACTCAGGTCACTAACAGCGTGACCGGAACTTCTTTCGCCGCTGGCTCAACCCAATCCGGCACCCTGAACGGCATGGCCGAATTATCCACCGGCGATTACTCCTTCCAGGTGCTCGACATGGCAACTGACGCCACACACGGCAACTTCAACCTCGACACGACCAGCAAACTGGTTACCGGCTTGAGCGGCGTTTCCGGCACAGCCTCCCCCGCCTCGGCTGACAAAATGGTCTCTGGCCATTACAAGCTGACGATTGATGCGGCCACGGACGCAACCCACACCAGCTACACCCTGACCAACCTGGATGACAACACTTGGGCGAACAATGGTGCGCTCTCTGTGACAGGTGCTGATATCTCCAGCGGCGTTCTCTTGGATGCTGCAGGTGGCGCAACCGTAGGCCTTACAGCCGCCTTCACCGGCGATGCCGCCGACCTGATCACCGGCCAATCCATGACCTTCGAGTTCATTGCCATGAACGAAGTCAAACTGGAATTGGACGACTCATCCGGCCAGGCCGTACAGATTAACCGCGTTGCAGCCGATGGCACGACCAACTACGGCGCGACCTCCGCTTACCAAGCTGCGACCGGCACGACCGCCACTTCGACCTACCAGTCCGGGCGTGGCGCCAGCATCGAGTTGAAGGCATTTGCCAGCGTCTCTTCGACGGCTGGGAACAAGAATGTCTTTACCTACGAGCAGGCGAACAACTTCTCGGTCGATGTCTCCAGCGCCGCCAAGGCCGGCAAGTACATGACCACCGCCAACAACGCCCTCGACAAAGTGACCAGTGCCCTTTCTGACCTCGGCTCCCTGATGGCCCGCTTGACCTTCAAGGAAGAATCAGTTGCCACCGCCCAGATCAACGTCGAAGCCGGTTACAACCGCATCATGAACGCCAACATGGCCGAAGAGCAGATGAATGCCTCGAAGTACTCCATCCTGCAACAGACCTCAATCGCAATGCTTGCGCAGGCCAACCAGGCCCCGCAGAACCTGTTGAGCCTCTTCCGCTAGGAGCGAGCCTTCAAAGCAGTCCGGTAAGACTTTCATGGGGAGGCGCTGACGAAGCGCCTCCCCAGTAGAATTCCATCAAGCCCTGTACTGCCCAAGGATATCAGCAAGCAAAGAAGGTAAACCATGGCAAGCACCGTTTCATCCATAGATACGACCATCGCCAAGAACCTGACAGTCACCTTTCAGACCGCGATCAAGAACATCATCGAGGCTGAAAGTTCACCGCTTAAGCGCGTCCAGTCTCTCAAAGACAGCCTGGAGGTACGCCGCAGCGTGTACACAGATGTCAAGTCGAACTTCGATGCGCTGCAAAGCGCCGTTCAGGCCCTGGTCAGCACCCAGGCAAATTATGGCTTGAAACTGGTGTCCAAATCCAGCGTCACCCCTGCAACCAGCGGCAGCACGGTCATGAATATCAGCAAAACCGATGAGAGCGCCCCGGCCACGGACTACGATTTTTCAGTCACAAAGCTCGCCAAGGCTCACAGCCGCGCCACCGCCGCCGTCTCCAGCCCGGATGTGGCCCTGGGAAAGAGCGGCACCTTCTGGATGGGCGGAAATGGCACAGCCGATTTACAAACAGAAACGGCTCCGGGCGTATTCTCTGCCTTTGTCGCCTCCGGTTCTGTCACGGCAGCAACGGCTTCCTCCGTTGCCAGCGGACAACGCGAGTTGGCCACCGGCGATTACACCGTGCAGGTGCGCGAATTTTCGGGCCTGCGCCAATTCCGGCTGGTCGATGAAGATGGGAATGCCGTAACGATCAAAAAAACAGATGGCACCTCTGCGACAACCTCCGACTGGCAGAACATCAATGACCAGGCGTTTAACACCGGGCGCGGCCAGACCCTGACTCTCACCAAGACCGGCGAACTCACCAACACCACCTTCCGTTACACGGCCAAGGGCACTTCCATCAGCATCTCAAATACAGATACTCAAAGAAGCATTGTCAACGCGATCAACGCCGCCACCCAGCCGGAAGGGCACGACTTCAAGGCCTCGATCGTTGCCAACCAACTGGTGTTAACCTCCGCCAAAACCGGTGAAAACCACGCCATGCTCTACAGCGACGGGGCGGGGCTTGGCTTCAACACCCTGCTGCAAAATGCCCAAAACGCGGAATTCACCGTGAACGGCATGAATGTTTCCCGCGCCTTCAATAACAACCTGACCGATGTTGTCGAGGGAGTCACCCTCTCGCTGGCAGGCGATGCGGAAGGCAAAAGCGCCCGATTGAGCATCAAGTCGGATACCGACAAGGCCGCCGGGCTGATGAACACCCTGGCCTCCAAATTCAATACGATGATCAGCCACTTAAAGGATAAATTGTCCTCCACGTCCAGGACCGAGAACGGCAAGACCACCTACACCCGCGGCGCCCTGAGCGGCGAGACCGTCTTCAGCGGCTTCCGTACCGAGATCATGTACAAAATGAGCCGCAGTTACAGCAACAGCGGCAGCCTCAAGCGCTTCGAAGAGATCGGCCTGTCCTTCGACAAGGATATGAAACTGACCTTCGATAGCGGCAAATTCACCACCGCTCTTAACGGCAATATGGCTGACGTGGCCGCCCTGCTGGATGCAGGCATGGGCAGCATCAACACCATGCTCTCAAGTTATAACGGCACCAGCGGCCTGATCTCAAGGACCCTGGACTCGATCAGCAGCCAAAGCAAGGAATATGACCAGCGCATCTTGAAATACAACAACTCACTCACCAGCCGCAAAGAGGCGCTCTATAACCAATACCTGCAATACCAAGCCCAGCTGGTGGAACTCGGCAATACCGCCACCATGTTCGGAATTGATCTGGGATCCAATGTGAATACATCAGGATGACCCGGAACTCTCAAATCACCGGCCGCCTTGAAACTGGAAACTCAAGTACGACCACCGACAGCCAGTCATAAGGATCGTGTCTCATGAACAGCTCATCCATCAAACCCATCTCAAGCGTCAACATGCTCGCGAAGGCATCCGCCTCAGAATCTGTTGATCTCTCGTCCCAAAACCCGGCGCCTGCTGCGCGCCAGGAAAAGATCCAACCCGAAGCCCACACAGCAAGCAGCCTCGGGAATGTGTCCATTCATTTTCGCATGGACGAAAAGACCAACGAAGTCACCATCTTTCTGGTGGACCGCAGCACCAAAAAGGTTTTACGTTCGATCCCATCGAGCGAACTGCAGAAGCTCCAGATCAGCGACCTGTTAAATCTGACCGCCTGAAGCGATGCAGCCCAACCCGGTTCGATCTGATACCTTGGGAAAATCCCAATAGGGGAAGTTTTTGATTCCTGCAAGGCGACTTAAACGGGGGCGAAAAAGAACGGCAAGAATTTATGCGGAATTAATGATGTAAAACTCAAGTTCACCCCAATGCATCCGAAACTGACAACATAGAACAATACTTTCTGATTACTTTTGAGGAACAGGCCATGTATCAATCTGTATATCGCAACCAGTACCAACAACAGGATGTCCTGAACGCCAGTCCGCTGCGATTGGTCATCATGACCTATGATCTGGCAATCCGCTCCTGCGAACAGCAGGACTTTGGCAAGGCGATCAAAACCATCAGCGCTCTGCGCGACGCGCTTGATCTGGACTATCCCGAGGTGGCCGTTGGGCTGTTCCGCCTTTACCAATGGTGCCTGGACTGCATTCGCCAGGGCGATTACAACGCCGCCATGACCACCCTCAAGGAACTGCGCAGCGCCTGGGTCGCCACCGAAGAGAACCTCGTCGCCCGCACGAACACCTTTAGCGCCACCCCCAAATATGCCACCTCATTTGGCAATGTCCTTACCTAGACCGGGCAAAACAAGAAAACTGCCTGTGAAAAAAACAGGCCTTTCCCGTCAAAAACAACAAAAAGTGCCTTTCCCCCAGGGGAATTGGCGCTTTGTTTTATTCACGCGAAATTTATTTTAACTTCACACTGCTTTTACTGTGAGAAGTACCCTCCTTTGATAACATCGAAACCGACAAGGAGAAATTTATGAGTTTCTGGAATTCCCTCCGCATTGGTTTATCTGGACTTACATCGCAACGCCTGCGCCTGGACCTGATCTCGAACAACATTGCCAATGCCCAGACCACTCGTACTGAGGATGGCGGCCCGTACCAGCGTCAGGATGTGATCTTCCTGCCCGAGGAACAGAACGATTTTCTCCCCAAACTTGTCGCCGCCCGCCGCAACCAGGAAGGCAATATCAAAGGCGGAGTGAAAGTAGCCGAGATCACCACCGATACTGAAACCGGCCCGAGGGTGTATGACCCCACCAATCCCGATGCCGATGCGGAAGGCTTTGTCACCTACCCCAACGTGGATGTGGTCGTTGAAATGACCAACATGCTCTCAGCCACCCGCTCCTACGAAGCCAACCTGGCCACGGTCGAAGCCTCCAAGCGCATGGCGCTAAAAGCCCTTGAGATCGGCAGGTAAGCATGGCGATTCAACCCATCGGCTCGAGCATCAAGCCCATTCCCGGCATTCAGGATATCAATTCCACGCCCAAGGCTTCGACCAGCAGCAATACAGAACAGATCACCCAATCTTTTGGAGACATGCTCACATCCTTGAACCAGTCGCAGCAAAACTCGGATGACCTCGTGGCCAAAATGGCGCGCGGCGAAGATGTGGACCTGCACACCGTCATGATTGCGCTTGAAGAAAACAATGTCAACTTCAATGTAGCCGTCGGCATCCGCGACCGCTTGATCGAAGCGTATCGTGAAGTCATGAGGATGCAAGTTTAATTTTCACTGGAATTCTCAGCATGCTTAACACTATTCAGCAACAATTCCTAACCTTCTGGAAAAAACAAAGCCTCGGGAAACAGATCACCATGGGCGCCCTGGTGCTCGCCATGCTGATCCTGACGCCGGTCCTGGTCAACTGGGCCAACACCCCCAGTTATTCGGTGGCCTATAACGGTCTTAGCGAAGCGGATGCGGCCCAGATCGTTCAGCGGCTGGATGAAAACAACATCCCCTACCAACTTAAGAGCAGCGGCACGATCGAGGTCCCCAGCGAGCAGGTGTATTCAACCCGTTTGCTGATGGCGCGCGAAGGCCTGCCAGAATCCAGCACGGTGGGATACGAATTATTCAGCGGCAGTTCCATGCTTGGGATGACCGAGTTTTCGCAAAAAGTCAACTACCAGCGCGCCATCGAAGGCGAGTTGGAACGCACCATCGGCAGCCTCGATGCGGTCAGCGCGGTGCGGGTCCACCTGGTGATCCCTGAAAAAAGTCTCTTGACCACCGAACAATCCCTGGCCACAGCCTCTGTCACCATTCAGGTCAACCCTGGCAAAAGGCTGGACGATGCCCAGGTACGTTCGATCACCCACCTGGTCGCCAGCAGCGTGGAAGGATTGAAGCCCGAGAATGTGGTCGTCGTAGACAGCGAAGGCAACCTGCTAGCCGACGGCACCACCTCTGAAAACGAAATGAACCTGACGGTCAAGGACGACCAGCGCGCCATTGAAGCCGCCTACGCCACCGAGGTTAAGAACCGCGTTCAGGCCATTTTGGATAAGATCCTCGGCCCCAACCGTTCCGTGGTGCAGGCCACCGTGGAAATGGATTGGACGGCACGCGAAGTCACCTCCAATATGTACTCCCCCACTGAGATCGCCCTGCGTAGTTCGCAGATCATCAATGAAAGTTCAACCAGCGGCGGCACAACGGGCGGCGTCCCGGGGGCCACCTCAAACCTGCCCACCCCCGTTGCAACATCCGCCGGAACCGGAACGGAAAGTTACCAGCGCAGCGAAGAAACGTTGAACTACGAGGTCAGCCAGATCCAGTCTCATGAGATCACCACCCCGGGCAAGGTCAGCCGCATCTCGGTCTCCGTGATGGTGGATAGTATCGACGACCCGGCCCAGATCGAGATCATCAAATCTGCTGTACAGGTGGCCGCGGGCATCGACTCGACGCGCGGCGACCAGATCGCTGTTGAATCGTTCGCGTTTGACACCACCGCTGTCGATGCCCTGGCTGCGGAACTGGAAAAACAGCAACAACAGCAATTGTATTTACAGATCGCCGCCGGTGTCGGCGCCATGCTGGTCGTTCTGGCCCTGCTCTTCTTCATCCTGCGCCAGATCAACAACACCCGCAACGCTTCCAAAGAAACCTGGAAGACCGTCTTGCGCCCGGTCAGTGAAATGGCCGCCATCGGCGACCCGGATTACAAGGGAGCCGCCATGCGCCTGCAGGATGACCTCTCCCAGGCGCTCTCACGCCTGGCAGAAAAGGAAACCCAGGCCCTGCCCATGGGAACATCTGATGAGATCGTTGAAACCATTGCTCCCACCAAACCGCGCACACAGACCTCCAGATCCCTTGAAGATGAACAAAATGCGCGTGTTATTACACGACTGACAGAAGAAAGCCCCGCCACCGTGGCTGAGATCATTCAGATCTGGTTGAACGAGGGCAAGCGCTCATGACAACGGGTATTGAAAAGGCTTCTGCGCTTCTACTGGGACTGGGAGTTGAGCGATCCTCCCGTGTGCTTCAGTACCTCACTGAGGGCGAGATCGAACAAGTCCTCATGGTGCTGGGCAAACCGGGCATGGTCGCTCCTGAAGTCCGCCACGAAGCGTTAAGAGAAGCCGCCGAACTGAGCATGGCAGATACGTCTGAAATGCGCGGCGGCGTGGAATATACCCGCCAGCTGCTTGCACGCGCGGTCGGTCCGCGCCGCGGAACAGAGATCCTGGAACGCATCTCTGTCCACCAGCAATTGTCATCGTTCGAAATGCTCAAGAACGCGAACACCACCGAAGTGGCCGCCCTGCTCCAGGAGGAAATGCCCCAGACCATCGCACTGGTGCTTTCGTACCTGGAAGCCAAGGTGGCCGCCGACATCCTCACCAGCATGCCCAAGGAAACCCAGATCGAAGTGACCCTGCGCCTCGCCGCCATGGATCGTGTCTCTCCCCAGGTGGTGCAGCAAGTGGAAAAAAGCCTGAAAAGCAAACTCTCCAGCGTGATCAACGAAGCGGATTTCCGCGCCACCGGTGGCGTAACGTTTTTGGTGAAAGTCCTTAATCAGGTCGATCGCGGCGCGCAGAAATCCATCTTTGAAGCGCTCGAAACCACCAATGCCAAACTGGTCGAAGAGATCCGCGCCAACATGTTCACTTTTGACGATCTTACAAAACTGGATGACCGCGCCATGCAGCGTGTATTGCGCGACATTAATAAAGCCGACCTGGCCCTGGCGCTCAAAGGCGCGCCAGACAGGTTGCGCGAAAAAGTATTCCAAAATCTTTCTGAAAGGGCGCGCGAAAACTTAAGAGAAGAGATCGACATTCTGGGACCGCAGCTGGCCAAAAATGTGTATACGGCCCAGCGCAAGATCGTGGATGCCTGCCGCTCACTGGAGGAATCCGGTGAGATCGTCATCGCGGGTGGAGGTGGAGAGAATGAAGTCATTGTCTAAGGCTTATCAGGTCGCCGCGCTCGAGACCTGGAACCTGCCGGACTTGGATCTCGGTTCCACCCCTGTCGATGTGGATGCCCATAAAGAACAGGTGCTCACTGTCTTTCAGTCGGCGGAAGCCAAGTGCGCCAACGAAAATACACCTAAAAAATCGCCCCTACACCTGCAGGGGTCCGGGAAAAATTTTTCATCCTGGTTGCCGGAGTTGATGGAGCAGCAGACAAATACGCACCAGCCTGAAGAATGGTATTTCATTGATCTGCCCGACCTGACCCTGGAAGTCGCCCCGACAGCGGCCTCCACATTCGAACCAAAGATCACCCCCAAACCCGAAAAGGTGATCGCAGACAGCGAAGTCCAAAGGTCGCTGGAGCAGGCGCGCAAACAGGCGGAAGAAATCCTTCTCGCAGCACAGGCCAAGGCAGATAACCTGCTCTTCGTGGCGAGCACGGAGATCGAAGCGCAAAAGGAAGAGCAGAAGATGGAAGGCTATCGTCAGGGCCAGTTGGAGGCGCGCGCCGAAATGGAAAACGCAGTCAAAGCGGCACAGAACCTGGTGAATGGCGTCTCAGAATTTCAATCGGACTTTCTGGCCCAGAGCGAAAAAATCCTTGTGGAAATGGTCAAAGATATTGCGAAAAGGATGTTCAGCGAAGGCGTCCGCCTCGACCCCCAGACCCTTCACACCAACCTGACGCGCATCATGGAAAACGCCCACGGGCTTGGAGATCTGAAAATCTTTCTCCACCCTGAAGATGCGCGAGCCCTTGACCCCTCCTGGCGCGAACAGCAAATGTTGATCATCGGCGAGCAGGTCAAGATCGTCCCTTCCGGGAACATTACCCGCGGCGGCTGTCTGGTTAAAGGAAATCTCGGCACTGTGGATGGCCGCGTAGAGACCCAGCTGAATGCCATCCTGAACACATTCGACGATCAAAGCAACGCTGAAAAGTAACCCATGGAAAAGACCCCTCTCAACCTCGGACGTTATCACAACATGCTCAACCATGTGAACCCGCTTTCCATTACCGGGCGGGTCGTGCAGGTTGTGGGCCTGACGGTGGAGATCATGGGGTTGAACTGCCAAGTCGGCGAGATCTGCGAAATTCAAACGAGTAACAAATCCTCATTAATGGCCGAAGCGATCGGCTTCCGCAACAACCGCATGCTGTTGATGCCGCTCGGCAGCATGGAGGGCATCCAACCGGACAGTATTGTGCGTTCGGTTTCGTCGGTGTTCAAGGCCCCGGTCGGGCTATCCCTGGTTGGGCGAGTCCTGGACGGGCTCGGTGAACCGATCGACGGCAAGGGGCCGCTGAAAATGTCCAACTGGGCCTCGATCAATCAGTCGCCCCCCCACCCGCTGCAACGCTCAGCCATTGAAGAGCCGCTCATCACCGGCGTACGGGTGATCGATGGGATGTTGACCTGCGGCAAAGGTCAGCGCATGGGCATCTTTGCAGGCAGCGGGGTGGGCAAAAGCACCCTGCTCGGCTCCATTGCCCGCAACTCTGAAAGCGATATTTCCGTCATAGCCCTGATCGGCGAACGCGGACGCGAAGTGCGCGAGTTTTTAGAGCGCGACCTTGGGCCCGAAGGCCTTGCGCGTTCGGTCATCATCGTCTCAACTTCCGACCAGCCCGCGTTGATGCGTTTAAAGGCCGCGTCTGTCGCCATGACCATCGCCGAGTACTTCCGCGATGAAGGCATGGATGTGATGTTTATGATGGACTCGGTCACCCGTTTTGCGATGGCGCAGCGCGAGATCGGCCTGTCCATCGGCGAACCGCCTGCCAGCAAGGGCTATACCCCATCGGTCTTTGCCATGCTGCCGCGCCTGCTTGAGCGCGCAGGCAAAGGCGAAGTGGGTTCGATCACCGGCTTCTTTACAGTGCTGGTGGAGGGCGACGATTTCAACGAACCCATTTGTGATGCGGTGCGCGGCATCCTCGATGGTCATATCATTCTCAGCCGCACCCTGGCCGCCCGCAACCACTACCCCGCCATCGATGTGCTCAACAGTGTCAGCCGTGTGATGCCCGCCATTACCAACAGGGAACACCTGCAAGCGGCGGGGTTTGCACGCAAAAACCTTGCGGTCTACGAAAAGATCCGCGATCTCGTCAATATCGGCGCCTATGTAAAAGGTTCCGACCCCGAAGCAGATACCGCTTTACTCGTCATGCCGGAATTAAATAATTTTCTGCAGCAAGGCCGCTCAGATGTCAGCCCCTTCTCGACCACCTTGCAATCGCTCCAGCATCTTGGCGAACTTTCACCCGTCAGCTAATGTGAGGCATCATGTCATTACCTAAGTTCTCCCTGCAAAACGTTTTGGACTTACGCCACGGAAAAGTGGAACTCCTTGAGATCGAATTTGGAAAACTCCTGGCAGTCCACCAGGAGACTGAAAACCTGTTGAACTCTCTCGAGGAATACCATGAGTGCCTGCTCGGCCAGCTCAGCGATGCGCAAAGCGGCGATTTCGACCTGCCCAAGATCAACTTGCTACGCCAGAACATCGTTCAGGCCGCCCAGCACATCGAGTCGGTCAAACTGGCCCTGCTCAAACAGGACGGTGAAATCGAAGAAAAACGCACCCAGCTGGTGAACGCAAAACAATCGGAAGAAACGCTTGAGATCATCAAGCGCAAGCGCAATGAAGTTTACCTGGCCGAACAGGTTCAGATCGAGGCCCGCGCCCAGGACGACATCTACATCGCCCGCGCCTTTCGCAACCAGCAGCAAGGAGCCGGATAATGGACAATTCCTTTATTACCGGGCAGATCCAGTCTGTGATGCAGAACCTCATGTTCACGCTGCTGGAAAAATTGCTCAGCAAGATCGAAGATAAATCGCAAACAAACACAGAGGGGCAGGCGGTCAGCGGAGATTTTGCCAACCTGATCAATCAGGCCGCGCAAAAATACGATGTCAACCCAGGTTTGGTACAGGCCGTCATCAAGGCAGAATCCAATTTCAACCCGAATGCCGTCTCCTCCGCCGGAGCATTGGGATTGATGCAGTTAATGCCCGGTACCGCGAACAGCCTCGGCGTCTCAGATCCGCTCGACCCGGCTCAGAATATTGAAGGCGGGGTGAAATTCCTCAGTCAATTGCTTGACCGCTACAACGGCAACATGCAGCTGGCCGTGGCGGCCTACAATGCCGGTCCCGGTGCAGTCGATCGCTATGGTGGCATCCCACCGTATCAGGAAACCCAAACCTATGTCAATCGTGTACTGGGGTACTTCAACTCCAGCAATGAATGGAAGGCATAACCATGGCTGATTCCCTCTTCTCCGATGTTTCCATGGTCACTGCCCAGGCCGCTCTCGATGGCCTGAGCCTCCGCCAACAGGCCATCAGCCGCAATATTGCCAACGTCGATACCCCCGCATACCAGGCCGTCACCGTGGATTTTCAAGACACGCTCAACCGCCTGGTTGGGAACGAGACCGGCGAGCTGCCTTTGAAACTCACGAACGAAGCGCATCTGAGCACCGCCGAAAGCGAAAACTACTTTCAGACCGAGTTGCGCCCCGGTGGCAGTTATCGCGCCGACCAAAACAATGTGGACATCGACACCGAAATGGCAGACATGGCCGAGGCCGGCATCCAATATCAGGCACTCAGCCAGTCCGTCTCGCAAAAATTACTACTTCTGAAAACATTGGCAAAATAATGATGGCCGTCACTCTTCAACTCTGCAATACCCTGCCCCTGGATGGGATCGCCGCCAAACCGCAAAACACGGATGCGGAATCCACCCAACCTGTTTCCTTTGATGAGATCCTGAAAGTTGAAGAGAAGAAATTACAACAGGAGACCAATGTTCTTGCCAGCGCCGCCCTCCTTTCAGGAATGCTGCCGCCGCCATTCATCCCCGAATCCATCCCTGCTACGCTCGACAACACAGGGGAAACATCAATCAGTGCAGGCGGTCAGGCTGCGCCGACAATGGACCCCGTCCAGTTGAGCGACAATTCGCTGTGGCAAAACGTGCCTCAACCTGCGTTTCCACAAAGCCAGGCCACGAATTTCCCTGCAAGCGGCTCAAAACCCCAGGCCGCAGCACCTGACACTCAACCCATTGACGGGTTCCAATCGCCAAAAAGCGCCGCGTTGCCGATCAATGAAGATGATCAAACTGAATTTCCAAACACCCAAACGCCTGAGCCCAACAGATCGCCGGGCCCGTCTGTAACACGGAATCAATCGATCTCTTATAAAGATACCCCCAGGCAGCCTCAGCCTATAGTCTCCCCTGGCACGGCCAGAACAGCCGATACATTCACACTGTCTGAGGATGTCATTCATCCGTCTGAAATCAACGAGCAACCCACGCTGGTTTCCACAACATACAGGAACATCCCTGCGGCGACTGAACCGGTTGTATTTGTATCTGAACAAACCCAACCCAAGTCGATCAATGTCGAAACCCGTCAGGCTGAAGTCTCGGCCCCGCAAGCAGAAGTTAAATTAAGCAGCGAGCCAGTACCCGCAGAAGCAGAACCTTCAACAAATACTCCGGTTTACAACACCGAACCTGCACGTACTAAACCTGTAAGAGTGGAAGCAGCAGATAGTGAATCCCCTGCTGCAACAGTTGAAGTGAAGGTCAATGGCAAGTCAGAACCTTCGGAGCCGGTTACTCTAACAAAGGATCAAGCCGCCCATACTGAGTCGGTCGACGTCAATGCCTCAAAAAGCGAAATCCCCGCTTCCACGGCAGGAATGGAAACCAGCAATATATCGGCAGACTCCGATGCGACTATTGTGGCAAGCGCCCAAACCGCCAGCCCTGAACCGGTAAACATTGAAGCGATCAAGAGCGAGTTTTCCGCTCCCGCAACTGCAACGACGACCAACAGCCAGCCAGTGAACACGGATACCATGACTTCGATGAAGTCAGATCTCAATAGCGAACCAGCAAAGGTGGATGGCTCTCGAAGTGTAGCTGCACCAGCGGAGATCCGAATTGAAGGCACCGGCCCGTCACAGGTTCAGGAAGAAGCGGGCAATTTCCAGGGACAGGGCAAATCTGAAAGCGATGCCCTGCCTGGGGCGACTGCTCCAGCCCCGGAAGAAAGTGAATCAACAAAATTAATTGATGCGCCGGAGGTAATGGCTGCCTCGCGTTCTACAAACAACAGCCCCTTCGTGGATACCTTTAGGAATGTACAAACTACCCAGACCCAACCTTTGGTCAGTGAAGTTATTCAAAAGGTCATCAGCCAGGTGAAGACCCGCGTCAAAAACGGGGAGACCTCCATGCGCATGCAGCTAAATCCCAGCGGGTTGGGGGCCATCAACATTGAGATGGTCAGCGATGCGCAAGGTCTCAGGATCCATTTTGTGACCGAGCAGGCGGGGACAGCCCGAATGCTTGAGGCGCAATCGGAACAGTTACGACAATCACTACAAGATGCTGGTGTGCAACTTGCCAACCTGAATGTCAGCCAGCACAACACGCCCAGGCAGGAAGGAGGTTTTTTCAGGCAGGAGCAGTCGTTCACCTCTTATGCGCGAAGCGACAGCGCAGAACGTGAAGAAGATGTCAAAAATACGGTGACGCCATCTGCGGCCAGCCTGCATGAAGTGGATTATCTGGTTTGAAAACAAGGATTGAAAAGGAGAACATATGGAAGTAAACAGTGTACTTAGCAACTATTTTGTCAACACAGACAAGACATCCAGTTCGGGAACAACTGCGGGCAACGCGCTCGATTCGGAGCAGTTCATGCAGATCCTGCTGACGCAGTTGACGCATCAGAACCCGCTGGAGCCGATGGACAACGCCGAGATGATGACCCAGTTCTCGCAGCTCAATTCGCTGCAGGAGTTGCGCGGGATCCATTCCTCGATGGAGACCATGACCACGGTCAACACCACCACCTATCTGACCAGTTTGATCGGCAAGACGGTGAAAGCCAGCCGCGCCGATGGGAAGATCATTGAAGGCGTAGTGGAAGGCGTGGAGACGGAAGCCGACAATCCGCAGGTCCTGATCGGAAATGATCGAGTGGATCTTGTGAATGTTCTGGAGATCAAAGGAGAGTAACGTATGGCGGATCCATTTCAAGTCCAGCTTGGACGTGTAAATGGGGTTACTGCGCAACCTGTTACCCAGCAGGCAAGCAGCACAACCACCTCGACGCAAGGGACTACGAGTTTTCAAGAGACCCTTGAGAATATCCAACGTGTCCGGTTCTCGAACCATGCGCAAAGCCGCTTGCAGAGCCGGGAGATCAACCTCAACAGTGAAAACGTCAACCGCCTTTCCGATGCGATCGACAAAGCGGAAAAGCGCGGCGGCAAATCTTCGCTTGTGGTGGTGGATGACCTGGCTTTCATCGTCAATGTGCAGAACCGCACGGTCATCACAGCCCTGGACAAGAATCAGCGCGGCGAAGGTGTGTTCACCCAGATCGATAGCGTCGTGTTTGCCGACCCGGCAAGCGACGGCCAAAAATCATCCATCGATGTAAAAGGATAAGTTCGTCCCGTTCAAACACAATTCAATTCAGGCTGGCCCTCCTGGAGGAAGCCTGAAAACAACCAATAGGAGAAAATAAAATGATTCGCTCAATGTTCACCGCAATTAGTTCCCTGAACCTGCACCAGAAATACCTCGATGTCGTCTCCAACAATCTCGCCAACGCCAATACCAATGGGTATAAGTCCAGCCGGGTCCTCTTCCAGGATCAGTTTGCCCAGATGCTGAGCTCCGGTTCTGCGCCCACCACCACACTGGGTGGTGTTAACCCCACCCAGATCGGCCTTGGCGTAGGGATGGGGTTTGTCTCCCCGGATTTCACGCAGGGCACGCTTCAGAACACGGGTCGCAACCTTGACCTCGGAGTGGAAGGCGACGGTTTCTTTGTGTACGGTCAGGATGCCGGTCAGCGCTACTCACGCGAAGGCTCCATGGGACTCGATGCAGAAGGTTATCTGGTGAACGCTGCCAGCGGCTTGCGCACTCAGGGCTGGCTCGCCGCCAGCGGCACCGTGGATACGACCGCCCCGGTCGACGATATTCAGGTGGATGTCAACAAGTCTGTAGCCAAGGTAACGGAAAATGTGTCTTTCGGCGGTAACTTAAATGCCACAACAGCAGCGGGTGGAACCGTGAACGTCACCATGGGTGTGTATGACTCGTTGGGCGCTTTGCAGCCCGTCATGGTCCGCTTCACTCGTGGAACAGATTTGGTCACCGGCGACCCCACAAATACCTGGGCCTGGCAGGTGATGGATACCTCGGTGACCCCTGCGATTGCAGGCACGGGCAATGGCACAATCACTTTTGATACAGCCGGACAGGTAACTGGCACTCCCGTGGTGACCAATGCGGCCCAAATCCCCGGGTCGGCCGGATCCACCAACCCCTTCACCGTTGCACTCGACTTTACCAAGATGACCCAACTCGTGGCCACCACCAGCGCCACGGTCACCAGTCAGGATGGTCTTGTGGCCGGTACCGTGACCGATGTTTACATCTCCCCCAACAGCGGTGTGATCTCGCTGGTTTACTCAAACGGTTTGGTCGAAGAAGTTGGCCAGGTGGCTTTGGCACGTTTTACCAACCCAACCGGCTTGATCCAGGCTGAAGGTACCACCTATATTGCAGGCCTTAACTCCGGCGAACCGGAGATCGGTGCCGCAGGCAGCGGCGGACGCGGCACGATCACTTCCGGCCACCTCGAAGCCTCCAATGTGGATATGGCCCAGGAATTCACCAACATGATCCTCGCCCAGCGCGGCTTCCAGGCCTCCTCCCGTGTGATTACCACCTCGGATGAGATCCTGCAGGAACTGGTCAACCTGAAGCGATAATTCATAAGCAAAAGCCCCGGCGGGTTTGACCCGCCGGGGCTTTTTTGATGGATCCAATTGGCAACCTGAAGAATCTTTAATGGCCTACTTTTTGTTTCTGCTCTCGGTCACACGATACACATAGGCCAGCACCTGCGCCACGACCTGGTAAAGTTCCGGCGGAATCTCGTCACCGAGGTTTACCATCGAAAGCGCCGAAGTCAATGCGACATCTTCGTAGATCAAAATATTATGCTTGCGCGCTTCCGCCAGGATCTGTTCCGCGACCTTGCGTTGTCCGGTCGCCACCACACGCGGCGCTCCACCTTTTTCGCGGTCATATTGCAGGGCGGTCGCCACCAAAGGCCGCGCCTCGTTTTCTGCCGTTCGTGTAAACCGAAAGCGCCTGTATCCCATCTTACACCTCAATATTGACGGTCATCAGGTGTGGGCTGCCGGAGGCGATCTTCACACGGGTAAAGAGTTGCGGGTCGCCCACCCCCACTTGAAAATCCTTGAGCTGATACCCCAGCCCATCAAACGCCTCTTGCAGCGAAGGCAACTCGTTCTTCGCCAGATCGCACCAGGCCGGGTCAGGAGCCATCACCGAAGTCCGAATCTGCTTCCCCACCAGCGAAAGATCAACTTCCACGGTTTCACCGGGCCGCAGGTCCACCTGCAGGATAAGCCGCGTATAAGCCGGGTTGATCTTGCTGGAGCCTTCGCGGGTTTCATGGGCGATCCGTAAACGCGCCGCCGAAAATTTATCCTCCGCCTGCTGACGCGGGCTTTGCACCATGAACCCGATCTCAGACCATTCCCCCTGTCCTGGCAATATATTGGACTTAACATTCATGAACTGGTTTTGGCGGATATCGTTCAGAAACTCCCACACCGCGTGAGCCTCATCCCGCTTTCCGATCTGTTCGAACATCTGCTGCAGCCTCACCAGTGTCGCCAGCCCTTTTTCAGAGACGGGCGCGGCCGGATCTTGTGACTGCTCCAGCAGCCCATTTTCCAGGGATTGCCCGAGCGCTTCGACCATCGCCTTGAGTTGGTCAGCCAACCCGGAGGATTCACCACCCCATTTCACGATTGTGGCGTTCAAGGTTTGCAAGCTGGCACGCAACTGGGCCAGTACTTCCCCGGGCAGATTCCCATTGGCAGCCTGGTTCAGAGTCTTGATCAGGTTGGATAAAGCATCGGCGGTCTGAACAGGTTTCCGCGCAGCAAGAGCGATGCTTTGCGCTGTCACCGGCAAACCGGCTGACTTCATCGCCGCAGCCAGGTCGGCATCTGCTTCGCTCCAAACGCCATACTCTGAAAGGGCTCCTTGAAGCTCCTTGAGCAAAGCCGGTGTGATGGGTAAATGCTGTTTGAGCAGGGCGCGCGTGATCATTAATGCGCCGGTGGTTACAGGAATGTTTGTGTTCTCCAGAATGCGCTCGGCAAGTTCCGGGCCGGAGGAAAGCACGCCAACCAGGGCAGGTTGAGCCTGCCCGTTCTTGACGAACTTCAAAGTGATCGATTGACCGGTTAGCTCTGTAACGATAAATTGGGCAGTGTTGCGGGAGGCTAATGTGGTGGCCTGATCGGCCGAGGTCAGTTGGGCAACGACAGGGTGTCCGTCCACTTCCAAAACAGCCGTGGTGCCCGCCACCGAAACGATCTGGGCATTAACGCGTTGATTGACACGAAAGCCGATCTCTTGATCGGTCGTGTTGCTGATCGGCGATATCGAAATGGGCCCGGGAAAACTCATCACTCACCTTTGCCCACACCCTGCGTAAAAGAACCTCAGCGGACCTTGTTCCGCCGGTTATATAAATCTTCGGATAAGATCCGCAAATCTTGAATGATTTCAGCCTGACGCTGGGAAATATATTGGAGAATGACCATGCGGCTCAGATCCTTAAAGAACATTTGAATGCTGACACGATAACGCCGGGTCTCCGGATCGAAACGCACCGATACCACCCGCCCATTGGCAGTGACATCCACATGGCTGGAAGACTCGCTGGCCACGGATTTACGCGGCGGCGGGGAGGAAATTTTTCGTTCTTCATTGCCGCTCCACTTGGTCTGCTGGCTGGTCTTCATTTTTTTTGCCGCAGAATCGGGCAGCGAGATCGTCATGGTCAACTCGCTGCCAGGTTTGGCCAGGCGGATCGGGAACATAAAACTCTCAAAATATACGCTGGCACCGCTGGCTGAAATATCCGCCAGGGGCGCCAGAAAATCGTAGGCCGACCCTTTGAACTGGATGGATACGATCAACGGTTCGCCGGGCTCAACGCGAATTTGTGAGCGGTTTCCAATATTTGGAGGAGCCATCTCGAAATCTGCAAGCATAGCTGAATCCTTGGCAAGGTTCAAACTGACAACCTTGGACCGGAGAACGACGGGCAGTTGTTCGCCCTGCAGGAATGATTCACCCTGGTAATACAGACAGGTAATATGACTCTTATTCCCCAATACCTGAATATCCATATTTCCAACTGACACGATACTGGTATCGTAAGAGATGGGCAGGCCCTTATAGATATTCATTAAACGAATACCGGACTGGTCCTTGGCAATCTGTCTTAAAATCTGAATGATGTCCATGCAGGCTAATCAATGAAAGAGGGGTATTCAGCTGAGCGTCACCGAGGTCGGGTCAATCGGTATCTTGTTGCGGCGGATTTCGTAATGCAAGTGCGGGCCGGTGGAATTACCGGTATTGCCAGAAAGGCCAATCGTACTTCCTGCAGATACGCTCTCTCCAACTGAAACGGGGATGCTGGAAAGATGAGCATAATAGGTACGGTACTCCCCATTTTCCACGATCACCAGATTGCCATATCCCTGATCGTTCCAGCCTGCATAAATGACGTTTCCATCCATGGTCGCCTGTACCGGAGTGCCGACAACCACGCCAAAATCCAGACCGTTGTGGCCGGGATGATAGTCCTGGGTCAACACACCACCGACCGGGCGGCCGGAAGGTTCTGCTTTGGAGGTATTGCCAGAAACGGAAGACCCCAGCAGGGAATTGGCAGAGATATCGCCTTCCATTTGATCTTCCACAAGTTTCTCAAGCAGGATGATCATCAACAAGGGGGACATCAGATTACTAAGACCAGAGTCGGCCTGTTGCCCACCTGACAACCCGCTGCTGACGGTCATCATGGTTGAGAGAATATCTTTAAAGGAAGAAAGGGTGTCGGAGGTTGAAGATGAAGCGGTCGCGGTTTGGTTGTTTGCCGCAGTGAGACCATACGCAGAGGGAATCTGGTTGATGGTGTTTGTCATAATGCTTCGATTCTAAAGTTGAGGGGAAAGAATGGGAGTAAACAGCACATAAAAACCATATTATTTGCACATAAATTGTTTATCTCATCTTTACGCAATATTCAGAGGGGCTTTATAGGCTGGGCCTCCCAAATAAACTATACTGAACAAAATTTTATGAAGGCCGCGGCATTTTTTCACAACGGCCGGTTGGCTTGCCTTTCCAGAGCACATGGTGAAATCAATGGAAACAGAACTCAGAGTCAGAAAGATCTTGGGAAAGACCTATTTGAATGAAAACCGTCTCGCAGACGCGTTGGATGTCTTCAGCAAGATTTTGGTCGATTACCCCGATGATGTGGAAACGCTGCATGTCCTGGGAAATTTCTATCTGGCCAGCGGTGACGGAAAAACCGCTAAAAAAATTTACCAACACGCCTTGCAACTGGACCCTGAGAATAGAATCATTCAACGCCAGGTCAGCCTGGCAGATGAAATGGGCGATGTGGGTCTTGATGAGCCCATCCCTACAGATATTCCAGCCGTATCACGCCTGCTTCAACGATTGACGGGGAAGTCTCAAGCCCTGGACGAATCGGATATTATGCGGGCAGCGACCTTGCTTGCACAGATCGTCGACAGCAACAGCCCGGCACAGGTGGTGGCAGATCATTTGGACGAGATCGATGAATTGATGCCTGCATTGATCGAACTGAACATCAGACAGGCCTATTCCGATGGACGCCCGGATCTGGCAGAATCCTTGCGTACCCTGCAACTCAATATCGATTTCCAGTTAATTTCCAGGAAAGATGACCCGGCTCAACGCAACCCGCCCAGCCACACAGAGTCATCTTCATTCCAGGGGAAAATTCTTTTCCTGATGCCCGAGGCTGGGCAAAAATCGAAGCGCATGACCCTGCTCAAGTCCGCGTTGGAGGCGCTGGGATGTGCTGTTACAGAGAAACGTGACTTTGTTTCCAAGCGTGATGGGAAACCGGATGTTGCCATTACCAGTAATCCGCACCTAAACCTGGCTTTGGTCGATTCACTTTCGTCCTTATCTGCTGCCGGGGTACCGATCATCATGGACCTGGATACGGATTTTGAAAAGCAGCCCATTACCCACCCTGATTACAACACCAAAGGGCTGGGAAACCCTGAGCGCAGCGCCGCTTATGCCCGGGCCTTCGCTCTGGCAGATCTGGTGACAGTTCCTTCGCAAGTTCAATTTGAAGCGTTGAGTCACCTGACCAACAAGGTTTGTGTCATCCCGGATGGCTGGTCGGACCAGAACAAACTCTGGCAGAAATCCTCCCCCGTCCGCAGTACCATCAACATTGGGTGGGTGGGCACCAACAGCCAGATCGAAGACCTTATGTTCATCCGCCGCTTCATCGTTCGCATCATCCGCGAATTTCCAAACACACGCGTTGTGATCATCGATGATCCGCAAGCATATCGATTGTTCGAGAACCTGCCGGAAAATCGGCGCATGTATCTGCCGACCGTCAGCCCGGAAGAATTCCCGTATCAGCTCAGCCAGTTGGATGTTTTGCTGGTGCCTCTGCGCAACACCCCATTCAACCTCTCCAGCCCTGATACCATCTTGATGGAAGCGGGCGCGAAGGGCCTGCCCTGGGTGGCTTCCTCGATCCCGGCCTTCCGATGCTGGCAACGCGGGGGCGTTATTTCCGAGTCTTTGGATGAATGGCATCTTAACATCAGGCATTTGGTGATGGATAAGGAACTCCGCCGCAGGTTGGGAGAAGAGGGTAAATTTGCAGCCAAGGCACGTGAAATGAATCAGATCGGTACCGTTTGGTCGGAAGTCATCAACCAACTAGCAAACATTACTCCGGCCGACCTGAGCATGGTTTCTAAATCCATTTCTGCCTGACGGTAGATGGAGCGTTCAAGTGGTTGTCACCTATATCTATTGGAATCATCCCGCTGACCAGATCCGTATTCAGATCCGCTGCCGGAACATGGTGGATGCCATCAACCGGACGGGAATGCATCGCGCCAATCTGCTGGATATGGATTCATTCATTCACAATACTCCGCATGCCTTGAAGGTCTGCGGGGAGTCTGATCTGTTGGTCATCTACCGCTACCTGCACGGGCCCATTCTCACGGCGCTCCAATACTGGAAGGCCAGGGATAAAAAGGTGGTTGTTGACTTCGATCAGGCTGTGAATTTTTTAACTGAAAATAAGCCCCAGTACTCATTTTGGTATAAGGGAGCAGCCATGCCGGGAGCCAAAACCGACTCCCCGGCAAAGATCGACCCGCCTCCCATCGAGCAGTTCAAATGGGGGCTTGCGCTGGCCGATGCCGCCACCGTGCCATCGGTCCGTTTAGTGGACGACTGGTCCGGCTATACCAGCATCTACAAAGTTTTGGATTACATTAATACCTATCAATATCCGATATTAAATGAAGCACATGAAGATGAGATTTGGATTGGTTTGGGAAATCGTGTGGATTTCGACAGTTTCGAAAGAAGCGGTCTGCGAGCGGCAGTGGAAAATGTGTGCCGCAAAAGGCCGCAGGTCAAGTTAATGCTGCCAATGGAGAAGCCGCCCAGAGCCTTGAATATCAAATCCAACCAGATCAAGGTCAAGGTCCCGCAAAAATTCGAAGACTGGGTGGGCATGTTGCTCAGCCTGGATATCGGTTTGATGCCCATTTGCGGTGACTACGATATGCGCCTTGGGTCCTCGGACTTGTTGGAGTTCATGATCTCAAAGATTCCCTGGATCGCAAGCGAAGAGCCGATTTTCCATAAGTTATTGCAATACGGCCAGTGGATCCAAAACACGCCAGAGGCCTGGGAAGCGACCATCCTCAACACTGTAGATCAGATCGAATATCACCAGAAAAAAGCGGTTCAGGATCCTTTCCTATTCGCGCTCAGCCAGGACCTCAGCGCCAATATCGACAAAATTCTCAGGATATACGGCGCAATTATTCATCAATAATCAACAGGTGCAAAATGAATGATGCAAATCCAAGATTAAATGCTGAAGGCTGGGAGGTTGTTCCAAAATCTCCGCACAAGACCAAGCCGCCTGCCATGGTTCAGATACCGGCCGGGAATTTTCTAATTGGCACCAGCGATGAAGATATCAAACTGTTGCAGATCAAGGAATCAGATTGGGCCTATGAATGGTCGGATAACGATCTGTTCATTGCAGAACAACCGCAGCATAAGGTCTCTCTGCCTGCCTTTGAGATCGCTCAATTCCCTGTTACCAATGCCGATTACTACACCTTTATCTGGGACAAAGGCTATCGCATCCCTCGTAACTGGCCGGGTTATACCTACCAGGAAGGCACCGACGACCATCCCGTTGTGGGCATCTCCAAGACCGACGCTGAGGTTTACATCGAATGGTTAAATTCCAAAACGGAGATGATTTTCCGCCTCCCCACTGAAGCAGAATGGGAGTACGCTGCGCGCGGCGAAGATGGCCGTCTCTTCCCCTGGGGCAACACCTTCGACCCATGGCGTTGTAATACGGTCGAAAGCATGAAGAAGGGGACCACTTCGGTGGGTTTTTATTCCCCAAGCGGGGATAGTGTGTTCGGTGTGGCAGACATGGTTGGAAATGTGTGGGAATGGACCCAATCGCTGTTCATGCCCTACCCCTATCGCCCCAACACCAACCGGGAAGAACTCAAACCATCAGGCCGTTACGTGGTCCGGGGCGGGGCGTGGTATTACTCCCGTAAACTGGCACGTTGTGCAGTGAGAGAAGGCGTGCTCACCGATCACCTTTCCCCTTCCATTGGTTTTCGATTGGCGCGTTCTCTCTAAACTGCAGACAAATTTAGCTTTCGATCTGCTGAGAATCCGGCAAAATGATGATGAACTTCGTCCCCTTGCCCGGCTTGCTTTCGAAATCGATCGTCCCATGGTGTTCTTTGATCACCTGAAGACTGACGGAGAGTCCGAGGCCGGTACCTTTGCTGGCATCCTTGGTGGTAAAGAACGGCTCGAAAATATGCTCCTGATGCTCGGGGGCGATGCCTTTGCCATTATCGGAGATGGCAACTCTGAATTCATGATTCTCGTAGCGGGACAAAATGGTGATCACACCCTTTTGGCCATCGATCGCTCCCACTGCATTCATAATCAGGTTGATCCAAACCCCTTTAAGTTGGTTTTGATGTGCTGCGATGGTCGGCATATTTTCAGTTAATTCCAGTTTAACCGTAATATTGCGATTCCGAATTTCAAAGTTGACCATCGATAAAGCATCACGGATAGTCTCATTGATGGAGATCTCTTCAAATTCCTCGCGCTTTTCCTTGCGGGCGCTTTTGAGCAGGTTGCCCACAATCTTTGCTGCGCGGACTCCCGCCATTTCGATCAGCTGCAGGGCCTCCACTGTATCCTCATCACCATTTGCATGGTCGCGCAATAGCAACTGGGCATTTGCAATAATAGCCGCCAGCGGATTATTGATCTCGTGAGCCACGTTCGCAGCCAGCTGTCCGATGGACGCCAGTTTTTCGGTCTCAACCAGGCTTGCTTCAAGGATCCATTTTTCAGTAACGTCCTCATCAAACACTATCGCACGATTGATGACATTGGAACTCTCGCGGATCGGGACTGTGCTGATCTCCCACTGGATGAAAGTCTCTTTGGGGAGCCATTCCCGCATGCTCCTCACGGAAGGAATTCCTGTAAAGGCGTCTGCAACCTTGCAGTTGGGGCATGGCGCGGAATTCCCGTACAACTTCTCATAACATTTACCGCCCACAAGTTCCTGCGGCTTTTTATTGACCCGTTCACTGCGGCGATTATTGATGATCAGGATGGTATAAGAGCGGTCGATCACATAAATGCAGCTGGGAATATTGTCGAAAAAGGTTCGCAGCATGTTGCGCGAATTTAGAATTTCCCACTGGCTTGCTTCCAAATCGGCCTTGCTGACAATCAACTGCCGGTTATGTTCCACAGCATAGATGGCATTGGCCAGTCCTTTGAGCATGAGCTGTAAAAACTTGCCGTGTCGTTCATCTTGAAAGTCGAAACGGGAATTGGTAAAAAAGATGGCGCCCAAATGAACCTTATCGACGCTTAAGGGCATTAACACTACGGTTCCAAAAGACTGGTTAAATGAGTTAAAAACAACCGGGTCCGGATACGCCTTAGAATCAACCTGTGTAACGGCATCCGGGATCCCCTTGCACAAGATGCTATCCTGTTTTAGAAAGACGTTTTCCGAGGCCCAAGTACGATCCGGGCCGAGTAATTTTTTGCTGGCGAGGTCGGGGTTCTCAAAATCAAACAGGACAAAAAGCGCTTCATCTGCCTGAACATAGTCGCGGATGCTGGCAACAGCCTCCACCTGGATCGTATTTTGATCGCCGCGTCTGTTCTCTTCGTTGATCAGGGATTCCAAAAAGTTGAATTCGATCTCGCTGTATGGGGTCCCTTGCATCTTAATACTCCGAAGGCCGGTCTGATAGGATCATGAACTCACTTTGAGAAACGGTCACTCAGTAGTTTGAATGGTATACCCATATCCCTGAACGGTCTTGATAAATTCAGGGTTCTTCGGGTCGTCTTCGATCGCCTCACGGATGTTCTTGATGTGAACGCGAACCAGGTCCGCACTGCCGGTGTCAGAGGGGTAATCCCACACTTCGTCCAAAAGAAGCGAGGGCGAAAATATTTTATTAGGATGAGTCATAAGATGATACAGCAGAGTGTATTGGATCGGCGTCAGGCGCACCTTTCCCTTTTTGGGGCTGGAGAACATATAGGAACGCGTATCCAACGAATACTCACCGATCCGCAAAACCGGATCCATTTCTATTGTATTGATCGGGCGAGTCTTGGACTCGGCGCTCACTGGGGCACCTTTATCAGATTGGGTTGTGACCGGGGTGGAGATCTTTGTACGCCGCAAGATGGCCTTGACGCGCAAAAGTAATTCATCCACATTAAAGGGTTTTCCCAAATAATCATCCGCACCAACGCTCAGGCCAACAATCTTATCCTCCACTTTATTTTTGGCAGTCAGGAAAATGATCGGCACATCCTTGAGAAGTGTATCCTCCCTCATTTCCTTGCAAACGGTATAACCATCCATACCCGGCATCATGACGTCCAGCAGGACAAGGTCCGGTATCTTACGACGGGCCGCTTTCAACCCGGCGACCCCGGTATTGACAACTTGTACGCGATACTCACCGCCCCTTAAACAGCGTTCAATCGTCCTCGCAACGAGGGGATCATCTTCAATCACCAAAATATTCGATGTGCCCATGCTTCGTAAACCTCCTTGTCATCCGTGTGGCAAAGTTGGAAAGTTTCGGAGTCTCCGACGGAAAAGGCATTGCCTTTCAAAGAGACGCTTTGTATTTTAATGGATTTTAGTTTGTTTGGAAAATATCAGAAATGAAAGGGGCAAAAAGATTGGTAATTTAGTAGTCTCATCATTATAAGCCGTCTATATCTTTGCTTGACTAGAAATCTCCAGGTGCAACGATGTTGAAACCTGCCTCAACAAAACGGTTACACGAAATTCAAAGAGCGGAAGCCTTCTTACGATTTATGGTACATTTCATTTATATCCAAGCATAGGAGTATCCCATCTGGCGCCGGTTCGTGGCTCCTTTTGAAGTGCTCGGCAGCGACAGCGGATTGGCTGTCATTGTCATTATCATTGTGCTCTTTTTTGCAGGCGGCGCCTTCGCAGGCATCTTGAACGCACACAGCCTGCTATAAATAAAATTGCCTCTTAAGTTACAATACCTTTAATCTTTGTGTCCCTGCGCTTTAACCATAAAAGAGGTTCGAATGAAAAATAATCGTATTTCGGATGTATTCAGGGCCGTTTTGATTATCGGTATGCTTGCCGCCCTGCTGGCCTCCTGCGCGCCGCAATCTCAACGCCAGGAGATCAACTTTGTCTTTATGAAGACCAGCGACCAGACCCAGCCCTATTGGGAGGATGTGATCGGTAAGTTCGAAGCGGAAAACCCGAATATCAAGGTCAATTTATTCATTTTCGATTGGGGCATAGGCGACCAGGAGATCCAAAAGATGATCGCTGCCGGAAATCCCCCGACCCTTGCACGCGTGGCCACCCGTTGGGTTCCCACTTATATGGCCGCCGGACTTTTGGAGCCTGTCGATAAATATATCACAGACGAGTTCAGGTCGCAGTTCATCCCAGTCTTGATGAATGAAGGCTCTCAATATGAGGGTCTCACATTTGGCCTGCCCATTACGGTCACATCCCGCGCCATGTACTACAACAAGGATTTGTTCAAGCAAGCCGGTATTTCCGCCCCCCCCACCACCTGGGAGGAGCTGAAGAAAGATGCCGCTGCCATCCGTGCGCTGGGATCGGATATCTACGGTTTTGGGGTTCAAGGCAAGGATGTCGATACCTCGACCTATTTCTATTACTTTCTTTGGGGGAACGGCGGCGATGTTTTGAGTACGGATGGAACGCGCCCGGGGTTTAACGGCAGGGAGGGACAGGAAGCGCTTAATTTCATCCGCGGCATGATGGATGAAGACCTGACCCAGCCCGACCCGGTCAACACTGACCGTAATCTCCTGATGGATTTGTTTCGGGATGGAAAACTTGGCATGGTTATTACCCCTCCCATGCTATCCACCAAACTTGCCAAGGAAGCTCCATCCCTTAATTACGGTCTGGCACCCATCCCTTATCACACGAACCCGATCACCATTGCCGCACAAGACAGCCTGATCCTCTTTAAACAATCGACCGAACAGCAAAAAGAGGCTGCCTGGAAATTCATCAATTTCCTGTATCAAGACGAGTACCGTCTTAGGTATGCCCTGATGGAAGGCGTCCTTCCGGAGAAGGTTTCTGTTGCCAAAGATCCCCAGATCACCGGGAACCCGTCCACAGCCTTCTTTATGGAGCAGCTGTTCTCTCCTTCGGCGCGTTTCGAGCAGGTGAACGTTAGAAGCGTGGATATTGCCACGGCAGTAGCCAAGGCATTGCAGGCCACCTACCGCGGAGAGCTGCCCCCGGAGGAAGCACTCAAGGAAGCAGAGGCCCAGGTGCTTCGCATCCTGTCCTACTCTGCCACCTCCTGGTGAATATGGGACTGGCAGACTCGGTCAGCCTGGAAAAATGGCGGCAGGTTTCAAGAGACCATTTTTCAAAAATCACCCCCTATTACGATCAAGGTCGGGCCTTTGAACAGGGCCGCCCCTGGGTGGAGGAGATTCAACAACATACGCCGGTGGGCGAATCGGGCTGGGTCTTGGATGCCGGTTGCGGCACGGGGTTGTTTGCTGCCGAGTTCTCGCATCAGATGAAGGCCCGGGTGGTTGGCATTGATGCAACATGGGCCATGCTGCAGCAGGCTTTAAAAAAAGAACGCCCTGCCAACCTGAATTGGGCGCAAGGAATTGCAGAGTCGCTCCCGCTGGCAAGCCATTCTTTGCAGGCCGTATTCCTCTCGCAGGCCTGGCACCATATCATCGAAAAAGAGCAGGCCGGACGCGAATTCTTTCGTTGCCTTAAACCAGGCGGCGGGTTATATATCAAAACCTATTCACACGAGCAGCTAAAAGCCCGCTGGGACTTGCGCGAGATCTTCCCGGAATTGATGCCGCTCATGCTCAGGATCTACCCGGACATCCATGAAATGACCGCCATGCTCAAAGCCCTGGGCTTTGCATCGGTCAGCGCTAAATCGACCCTCAAGGAAGACTTCATGCGCCCATCGCATATGTTGAAACTCATGCATGAAAAAGCCTGGTCGATGTTTTCCTTCCTCAGCGAAGAAGGAGCCCGCGAAGGGGAAGTCCGCCTGAGATCCATGATAGAAGCGGGCGATGTGCCGGTTTCATATCCTGAAGTTCATCTGCTTGTCATTGCGCACCGGTAAGGAGAATTCATCATGTTGCGTTGGTTGAGATCCGGTTTGTTATTGAGGATCATGGTCGCCCTGCTGCTTGTTTCAGTGGTCCCGATCTACCTCATTCAGAATATTTCACAAAGCAGTTATATCGAGACCAAGGATGAGGTGGTATCTCAAAGCCAGGTAAAGTTGGATGACAAGGCCATTGAAGGGCTGGAGGCCCGCACGATCGCCATCGCCAATTCGGTGGCTGGGTTTCTCAACGAACGTGAACAGAACCTGCGCTTCCTTGCCTCTCAACCTCCGGATGTTCAATCGTACCTGAATTTTTCAAAATCCTTAAACGGGAATTTATGGACGATTGGAAAAGATGGAGCCGAAACCCGCTTCCTCATGCCCATGTATCGCGAGATCGTTTTTATCGATCTGGACGGAAAAGAGCAGGTCAAGATCAGCAACAAGTGCAAGGAGTATCCTTTTGAATGCGCCGTGGCGGTCGATACAGATTTAAAGGATGTCAGTGAACCGGCGAACACACTCTACAAAAGCGAAACTTATTTTGCCAACAGCCGGGATTTAAAATCCGGCACAGTTTACATAGGGAGGCCGATCGGCTTTCACCTCACTTCGGATAGCGCTTACGCCGGGACCCAATATCGATCCGGGGAGCGGTATCGCGGGGTTTTGCGCTTCGCTGCGCCTGTATTTCAATCGGGTCAACGGACCGGGACTCTGGTCATGGCTGTGGAGATGTTGCACCTGTTGGAGTTCACCGCACACATTGCCCCATCCACTCCTGAACCGCAGGCAGAGATCGACGCGCGCCAGGCAGATTTTTCCTACATGGTCAACCCTGAGGGCTGGGCCATTACCCATCCCCGTCACTTCAACATCTATGGTGTGGATCAGGATGGTTTGGAAGTGGCCAGCATTAACGAAGAAGACCGATATCTATCGACCAACCTGGATCGTCCCGGTAACCTGACTTTGATGGGCTTTATCGATGCGGCCTTTCCCACCCTGGTCTCGCTCAACCAGCAAGGTGTTAGTAACGGGTATTTAAGAGCCCGGCCCTGGGGCGAGCAGGAACGTGTTTTGATCTATGCCAATATTCCATATCGTGCCGGGCAATACAACAACCTGGCGGGGTTCGGAACGATTGTGTTAAGCACGGACGGGGCGCGCCTGCACAAGGATGCCGAGGTCCTTAGCAATCAGTTCGACAGCCAGATTCAAAGCCTGAGCCGCTTTTCACAGCAGTTGATCATCGGCACCCTGATCGTGGCATTTGCCCTTGCCGTATTCCTGGCCCGCGCCATCGTTTCTCCCATCCTGCGGCTGACAGACGAAGCCAAGGTGATCGAAGCGGGCGAATGGGAAAAAGTCAACACCACGGAACTGGAACAATCCGGGGGCAGCGCAGAGATCGGCCAACTCGCACGTGTCTTTGCTTCCATGGCCAGGCAGATTCACGCCCGCGAGACCATGCTCCGCAAACAGGTCGAAGGCTTGAAGATCGTGATCGATGAAGCAAAACGCAAACAAGCCGTGGAGGAAATCACGCAGGACGAATTTTTCCAGGACCTTTCCAAGCGTGCTGCCGAGATCCGTAAACGGCAACAGCGCCCTCCCTCAGAAAAATAGGCCACATCCACGTAATCCATGCTGCGTCAATTCACCAGGTTATTCTCGATCGCGCCGGGCGAGGAGCGCAAGACCGCCCTGCTATTCTCCCTGCATCTGCTGTTTTATCTGGGCCTGATGTTGGGAGATTCCGCTTCCTATTCGCTGTTCATCAGCAACTGGTCGGCGGAAGACCTGGCTGCGGTGGTCATGACCTACGCAGTGATGGGGTTCATGATCGGGTTGGCCTATACCCTGGTTGCAGGCCGTATTAGCAATGGCAGGCTATTGAGCATCATTATGGGGATCATGTTAGTCTGGCTGGTCTCAGTGCAGGTCATGATGAATACCTACGGCGGCCCGCGAGGTTTTGTATTTTTTTATTTCTATCTGGCATATCGCGCGTTCAGCGACCTTTCGACAATGCACATCCTGATCTACATCAATGACTTTTACGATACCCGTTCGGCCAAACGCGCCCTTCCGCTCATGCTCTCGGCCGGGGCTGCCGGTGGGATTTTGGCAGGACTGGCCACCTCCCCGATCAAATCGCTGGGAGCGCTTGAATTTTCCCCCCTGATATGGGCCGCCTGCTTAATCGGGTGCTTCATGCTGGTCTTGATCATTCAACGCCAACTTCCCAGCGAAGTGGATGAGATCGAACGAAGACGCCGCAATACGTTGTCAAAAGACCGGGAGCAAAAAAGCGGGTTCGAACCCCTGCGCGAGGGGTTCGATTATGTTCGAAAATCAGGCCTGCTGCGCGCATTAACCATCGCCACCTTTACTATGGTCATTCTGATGACTATGCTGCAATTCCAATTCAGTAAAGTCTTTTCAGAACACTATCCCAAGGAAGAACTCTTCGTCTTTAATGGCTACCTGACCAGTGCCTCCAATGTGGGTGTCCTGCTCATTCAGGCTTTTCTGCTCAGCCGGTTGATCCGCGGGCTCGGGGTCGGGGCCATGAATTTATTCTTCCCGATCATGACGCTTGGCTCTGTGGTGGCAGTCAAGGCGGGAGCAAACTTCCCTCCAGCGGGCCTCACCACCGCCATTTTTGCCCGTATGGATACGACCTTGCTCAAGCAGGCCTTCCGGAATCCATTGGATGCGATGCTGTATAACAGCGTGCCCATTCTGAACAAAGCCCGGGCGCGCGGTTTTATCAACGGGGCCATCGTGCCGCTGGGAACGTTATCGGCTGGCTTGATCGTTCAAGCGGTCAAGGCAAATATTTTCAACGACCTCACCATTTTCTGGATCGGGCTGGGCGCTTCGGTGCTTTACATTCTCATCATGTTCACAGTCAGACGGGAATACGCCAGATCCATGACCAGCCTGCTCGCAGGCGATGAGCTGGCCGTCTTCCGGCAGGACCCATCCGAAATGGTTCCCGCCGACCCGGCTACGGTGAACTGGCTGCGTCAGAGGTTGATCTCCCTGCCCGAAGATTTTGGAGCAGACGGTCAGGCGATTTTTATCAGCCAGATTCTCTACGATATGGATGCGGATTCTGCATTGCCATTGATGCTGGAGATGGCAAAAAAACGCAGCCCATTCTTTCGCAAAGGCATGATCGAACTTTTGGATCAGGGCAACATTGCCAGTGCAGATTTCATCCGTTTGTGCCAGCAAAGCCTGGAAGACCCGGAGAGTCTGGTACGCGAGACGGCCGCCGCCGCCCTTTTGAGGTATCTCCAACGCAAGGGCGGGGAACGCAGCGCGATCATTTCAGAAGAATCCATCTTGAACAGCTTGTACTTCCGCCGGAGTGAGTTATCGCTTAATGGGCAGGCACAACTCGTCATCCGGATTTTGAGAAGCGGCTCTCCGGGTCAAAAATCCACAGTTCGTAAAACGATGGAATCCTGGCTTTCGGCCACATCTATGGATGAAGGTCAGGAGGCTGATGCGCACATGCTGGAGGCCGGGTTGCTGGTCCTCTCAGAAACCGAACGTTTGGGGTTGATCTCAAATCTGAATCCTGCCAACCCGGAAGAGGCATCCCGGCCAGGCCGCTTCAAAGACCTGACCAGGCACATGCTCTCCCACCCCAACCCCTCCATCCGTCAGCAAGTGATTCCCGCGCTTGTGCGCGAGGGCCGCGCCATGAGGTGGCTGGCTAATCATTGGTCTGTACTTAATCTTCTGCGGCTTCTGGATGATAGTGAAGAAGGGATCCGCCTTGCCGTTGTGGACGCATTGCGAGACGATATTCAAAACATCCCGCTCAAGCCGCTGATTTGGAAGGCGTTAAACGATCCCGGTTTTGAAATCAGAAAAGCCATTTGCAACCTTCCGCTTCGTTTGGAACGAGCTGAGATCGTCGCATTGTGGGATTGTCTCAACGTCACAGGGTTGCAGGAAAACCCGGAACGCGCCCAAAGCGCCATGTATCTGCTCAGGCGTTCCGACCAGGCCGGTGTGACCTCGGCGCTGGGGCGAATGGCTGAGGCCTCCATCCGTGATGCATACTGGATGGCCCTGCAAGGCATTGCGCTTCATGACTTGGCAGAATCTGATACCCAGCCCCGGCCGGAAATTCTCCTGTTGGCAGGTGCGCTCCGCGAAAATTCATTATTGCTCGTGGAAGAAATCCTGTGGTTGATCAGCGCCTCCACCAGCGAGGATGAAGTTCAGGCCGTACGGCAGGCCTTGCATTCCAGCGAAGCGGCCGAACGCGCCAATGCAGCCGAAGCCTTGGAGGCAAATCTTCCACCGGTCACTGCGCGGCAATTGCAGCACCTGCTGGATGGATCAAGCAACGGAAAGATCACAGCGATAGCGCTTCAAGATCTCGACCTGCAAAAGCCAACCGTCCTCCAGGTGTTGCAAACCATCTGGCCGCCTCTAAACCCTGAAGCAACCCAATCCATCCCAAATCGCCTGAAAAAATTCTTTAACGACGGTTGGTTGGTTGCGGCGGCAATCCATTTTCTATCGGAATCTCATCGCCTGAAACGGCTTGCAAAAGAGACTACGTTGTCACCCGATATGTTGCGGGCAGCATTGGAAACTACGCTTGAATCGGATTCACGCACGAACATGCGCGCGGCCGTCAGGCGTTCATTAGATGAATTGGATTTGAACGCAAAGGAAAAAATCATGTCCACTGAACAGCCCCTGACCCCCATCGAAAAGGTAATCTTCCTCAAGGAGGTGCCCTTCTTCAGCGATCTGCCGTTCCGCGAAATCTCCATTTTGGCGGAGATCAGTGAAGAGGTCAGTTATCCTGCCGGGCATAAGATCTTCTCCCAGGGCGATACGACCAAATCTCTATATCTAATCATCAATGGCAGGGTCTCTGTACAACAACAGCAACCCGGTACAGGGTCCATTACGCGGCTGACCACTCTTGGATCTAAAAATTATTTCGCCGAGACTTCCATTTTCGACGGCGCCCCGCATCAGGCAGATATCCTGACCATTGAACCTGTGGATATATTGCTCATCCGGCAATCGACCCTTTTTACTCTTGTCCGTAAACGACCCGACCTTGGCCTTTCATTACTCAAGGCTCTGAGTCAGCGCCTGCGTGAAACCTACGCTCAAGTCGCTCACACCGAACGCGCCAAACCTCAAAAATTGGTCAGCCTCCTGGATAAGTTGGAAGGCTCGAATTAATCCCATCCTCTTTCGTACAGAGAAGCGGGTTCTGCTAACAGTTTAGCCCACAGGATGGTAACAATGGCTGAAAGGAAGGATTAAATTGAATTCAGGTAAATGAAGCGGGGAAACAGAAAAGCAGTTTTTCGGATTAATTCAAGGTTAAGTCTAGTCAATTCATCCATTAGAGTAATTTTGGATTAATTCCTTGCTAAAATGATATGATTTACATGAATCATCCCGCTTTTTTTTGCTACTATTAACCTAATTTTACACTCTATTGTCTCCTCATCCTCAGCCTTGGTACTTTCGGACTACTCTTAATCCAAACCCTTCTTATGGATGTCCCTCTGACCTCAATTCAGGTTGCCATACTGCTAGAGCTGGAAGAAGCTCGCACACCCGTCTTTGCGGATACGATCGCGAAGAAATTTGGCATGTCGAGCGGGGTTATCCGTTACAACATCTCCACCATCAATAACTGGCTGCAGCCCAAGTTCGGCCAGATCATCTCCCGCCCCAAATTTGGCTATAAATTGGATATCGAAGACCGCGCTCGCAAACAACTTTTGGGCGAATTGAACCGCGCCAAGGTACAGGCAGTATATTCCGCCGCGGAGCGCAAGCAGTTGCTGATCTTTGAATTGCTCTGTAGTTCAGATTATCAATCGCTTGAAAATCTGGCAAAGCGGGTTTCCTTATCAAAATCCACCCTGTTGCGGGAATTAACCATTGTTGAGGAGTGGCTGGCCAGACAGCAACTTTTCCTGCAGAAGCGTCCGCGTCGCGGGTCGAGGATCGTTGGATCGGAAATTTCCATCAGGCATCACCTGGTCCTTCTAATCCTGGAAGTCATCCCCGAAGTCACATTGATGAAGCTGGTCCAATGGGGCATCGACGAGAACAAGTCCAGCGACATGTTCCTGCATCCCATTCAAAATGACATCATTCAGGTTTTGAAATCGTGGGATCTGCCGGGAGCCATGAGATTGTTAAGCCGTGTCGAGGAAAGTTTCTCGCTTCAGCTGGGGGATAGCCGGTTCCTATACCTGGTACTTTACTGGGCTGCGGCGGTTTTTCGCTACCGCAATGGACAGATGGTTTCCGCCCCCGGCGAATACACTGAATCGGCCTTGAGCGAGCGCGAGTTGGATATTCTTAAGATGGTCATGGATAGCTATTCACAGGAGACCCATTTTCAAGTTCCAGAGGCGGAAGCGCTGGTGTTTCTACTTGAAGCGTTCTCATCCCCTCGCAACAATATGGATGGCGCCCCCGATGAACAACGCAACCTCCAATTCGACGACAAGCAGGTATCCGCCCTGGCCAACCGCCTGGTGGAACAAGTGGGTCAGGTTACAGGCCATTCGATCAAAGACCAGGAACTTCTGGACCGCATGACCAAACACCTCGGAAACATGCTGGTCCGTTTCAAGTACAACCTTCCGATCGAAAATCCGTTTGCGAATGATGTGATCCGCTCCTACCCTGATATCTGGCAGGCTACGGTGGATGCCATCAAGACTCTCAGTCCCGATTTGGGGAAATTAAGCCGGGAGGAGACTGCATTTCTGGCCATGTACTTCGTGCTCGCCAAACAAATGGATGAAGGCGAGAAAAGCAAACGTGCGCCGCGTATTATAGTGGTCTGCCCGACCGGCGGCGTTTCTGTGTGGATGCTGGTCTCCCGCTTGAAGACGGAGATTCCCAACCTTGAAATCGTAGCCAACGTCTCGCTGCGCGAAATGACCCGCATGGACAAAGCCAATGTGGATGCCATTGTCACCACCGCCCGTAACATCACCGACCGCGATCTGCCTGTGATCTGTGTCACCCCTTTCCTGTCTGAAGAGGATATTTCAAAGATAAAAACTCAGTTCAGGATCTGGGGTTACCCTTTTTAACGAAGAAGCCCAACCATGTTTCGGAAAGTCCAATTCTTTCATTATCCATCGGAGGAAAAATGCCAGTAAAAAGAATCATCGTCGCTTGCGGTTCCGGGGTTGCCACATCGAATGTAGCTGCGGAAAAGTTGAAGGATTTGTTGAGAGAGCGGGGCGTCCAGGTAGAAGTACGCGCCGTAAATTTCGGAAGTCTGGAGTCTGAATCAAGAGTAGCCGACCTGCTTGTAACGATCACACCGGGAGCCTCCCGTGACAGTGATCTCAAGATTCCCGTGCTGAGCGGTATTCCCCTGCTCACCGGGATTGGAGTGTCTCCTCTGATCGATAAGATCGTCGAGATGACAAAATGATGACATACCGATTGAGCGCTTTTGTCGTATCGGAAGGAGGCCAACGCCTATAAGATCAGGATCGTATTTTCTGTAATGTTTTTCGATCGTTCATTCTGAAATAAAAACACAAACAAGGAGAATCAAACATGGAATCAGCTCTTAGCTTTATCAGCGAGTTCCTGGGCTACGGTACAAACGTAGTTCTGCCCGTAATCATGTTCATTTTGTGCCTTGCCATCGGCATGAAATGGAGCAAGGCCCTGGGTGCAGGCCTGCTTTTGGGAATCGCGTTCACCGGCATGAATATCCTGTTCGGCTTTGCCTTCCCCGCCCTGCAGGGTGCCGGTCAGGCCATGATCGCCCGCTTCCCCACCCACCCCCTTCCGGCCTTCGACCTCGGCTGGACCGTCGCTTCGGTGATCTCCTGGGCGTGGCCGTATGCGGTCTTTATGTTCCCGCTCCAGATCGTCATCAACATTGTCATGCTCTGGGCCGGCTGGACCCAATGCCTCAATGTGGATATGTGGAATGTATGGCACAAGGCCACCCTCGGCGCGTTTGTCTCCGCCCTGCTCAAGAACAGCTTCCTCGGTGAAAGCGGCGCATTGGCCATGGGCTTTGTCGTTGCAGCCATTTGGGTCGTGCTTGAACTTCTCAGCGCAGACTACACCCGCGAACAGGTCTACAACCTCACCAAGATCCCCGGCATTGCGGTCTCCCACAACATGCTGCTTGACATCATGTGGATGGCCCCCATCCTCGACCTGATCGAGAAAATCCCCGGCATTCAGAGCCTCAAGACCAGCCCTGCTGACTTCCGCCGCCGCTTCGGCATCCTCGGCGAAAACTACATCCTGGGCGGCATCCTCGGTTTGGTATTCGGCGTCGTAGCCGGGTTCAACCTCAAGGACATTGCCACACTCATCGTAAGTTGCGCCGCCATCCTGACCATCTTCCCCATGATGGCCGGTCTGTTTGCCCGCGCTCTGGCCCCCGTTGCGGAAGGCGCACAGGAATTCATGCAGAAGCGCTTCCCCGGCAAGGCTTTCTATGTAGGTTTGGATTGGCCTGTGCTCGGTGGTGTGGACGCCCTGTGGGTAACCGGCATCATCGCCGCTCCCTTCATCCTGATCTTTGCCGCCATCCTGCCCTACAACATCGTGCTGCCCTTCGGCTCAATCATCGCCGTCTCCCTGATCGCCACCACCACCGTGCTTGCCCAGGGTGATGTTGTGAAATCCTCCATCCTTGCGGTTATCGGCGTGCCGGTCTACCTTGGCGCTGCCAGCTTCTTCGCCCCTTACCTCACCGATCTCGCCAAGACCACCGGCGTGTTCGAAACCCTGGCCGAAGGCGCGCAAGGCTATGGCATGGTGACCTGGCTTGAAACCAATGCCGCTGGAATGCGCTTGATGGTGTTTGCCGTGTTGAACATGCTCAATGGACAAGGCATTGCCCTCGGTGTGGGCTCCCTGATCGTACTGGCCTTCAGCGGCTGGTATTACATCCGCGCCATGAAACGCCGCGAAAATGCCGCTGCTGCTGCCAGCGGTGGTATTTCTGGAAACACCCGCCCCTACGCAGATGCCCCTGCCGGCGCTGCCGACTAATTCGAAATAAATACCCAAGCATCCCCCGGCAGATTTCTCCGCCGGGGGATGCGTTAGAAAGCCCGCCTTGATCCTCACAGTCACCATCCATCCCGCGCTCGACAAGATCGTCCGTCTGCCGCGCCTGAGATCTAACGATGCCGTCCGTGCCCGCATCGAAATGGTCTACGGTGGCGGGAAAGGCAACAATGCCGCACGCGCTCTCTCCCGCCTCGGCATGCCTGTAACCGCCACCGGATTCCAAGGCGGTTACACCGGCGATTTGCTTATCAAGCAATTTGCTGAAGAAGGCGTCCGCACCGATTTCGTCATCTGCCATGCGCCGACTCGCACCTCCCTCATGATCGTGGAGGAGGAAACAAAACAAACTTATGCCATCTACGAACCCGGTCAAAAAGTGGAACCGGACGAACTGGAAAAATTCCGCAATCATTTTTTTCATCTTCTAAATAACGCCGGTCTTGTCCTCTTTTGCGGTTCAGGGCAGACCCCGGAGTTGGCCGCCCTCCATTTTGAATTAATCGAGGCTGCCGAAAAACGCGGCATTCACTGCGGACTTGACAGCTCAGGGATTGCCCTGCGCGATGGAGTGAAAGCCAGGCCCCATCTTTTGAAAGTCAATCGCGATGAACTGGCTGAACTGGTCGGACATCCGTTAACAACGCGCGCTGACCAGGTGCAAGCCATGCTCGACATGCATCAGAGCGGCATCCATCTGGTCGCTCTCTCGCGCGGGCGCGAAGGTCTGCTCGTTACCGATGGAGCGACCTGCCTGGAGGGATCGCTGGTCATGGACAATGTAGTTAACGTCATGGGCTGCGGCGACTCTCTTCTGGCAGGCATGGCCTCGGTCATGTCGCGAAGCGGAGACCTTGAATCCATCACCCGCAAAGGGGTGGCCTGCGGCGCGGCCAATACACAGGTTATCGGCGCCGGGTTCATCGACCCGCAACTCGTCCAACAGTTGGAGGCGCAAGTTGACCTCCGTCAAATCAAAATTTAAAAAAGCAAGGAACCTAACATGTCAAACGAAATTCTTGAAATGCGAAAAGCGATCGCAGAGATCGGCGCGGTCATGTACGAGCGGTTTCTCACCGACGCCGCCGGAGGCAACATCAGTGTGCGCATGGGCGACGTAATCCTCATGACCCCGCGCTACGCCGGGAGCAAATGGCACTGGAATCTCAAACCTGAGAACATCCTGATCCTCGACCTTGAAGCCAACAAAATCGAAGGCGAAGGCGAGGTCTCGCGTGAAGTACGTGTGCATAAAGACCTGCTCAACCGCTTCTACCCCGACGGCACCGCCGTGGTGCATGGACATGCCCGTAATACGCTGGTCTTCTGCGCAGTGGAGAAGCCCATCCCTTCCATGCTTTACTCCACAGACAAGTTCGGCAAGGAGGTCGGTTTCGTACCCGATGCTCCCGCCCACACCCAGGACCTGGCGATCCATGTCTGCGCGGCCATGGAAGGACAACTGGAGCGCGTGAAAAAACAGGCGGCCGTAGTGCTCGCACCGCGGCACGGCATTTTTGCCTTTGCAAAAGACCTTGAATCAGGCTACGATGCCATCGACCGTGTTGAGAATTCCGCCTACTGCGCATTGATGGCAAAACTCATCTAAGGGGGGTGTTATGGAACCTTCTGAATCTCCGGTCTTAAGCAGGGAACTCATCCTTGTCGATCTGGAAGCAGCGACAGCTGAACAAGCCATTCGCGCCCTGGCCGAGAACATGCAGGCAAATGGCTATGTCAAAGATACTTTCGTCAACGCCGTCCTCCTGCGCGAATCCATCTACCCAACCGGCATGCCAACTGAAGTACCGGTCGGCATGCCTCACACCGATGTTGAACACTGCCTGAAACCCGGCATCGGACTCGGTATCCTTAAAACACCCGTCATCTTCCAGACCATGGGTGACCCGTCTCAGAGCGTTTCCGTTCACCTGGTCTTCCTGCTCTCGGTGGTCAACCCGGCCAGCCAGGTCAAACTGCTGCATAAGCTGATCGACTTCTTCCAGCAGTCTGCGAAGATTAACTTCCTCGCCAAAGTTCGCTCGCGGGATGTTGCGCTGGCCACCTTGCTGGAAGGCCTGGATGTGAAAGAGCTGGAAAACCCGGATGCCGCAAATACGCACCCCACCGCGCCGGAAGCGGCTTCCAGTTTCGAAGTGGCTGTCACCCACCCTTCAGGACTCCACGCCCGGCCTGCGGCCAAATTCGTTCAAACCGCCAACGGCTTCCCCTGCGAAATCACCATCCGCAACCTGGAAAATAGCAAGCCGGCTGCCAACGCCAAAAGTATCTTGAGTGTGCTCTCGCTCGAAATCGCGCGCGGGCATCGCATCCACGTGCAGGCGGAGGGAGAAAAGGCAGCAGAGGCAATTCAAGCCCTGAAAGAATTGATCGCCAGCAATTTCGGCGAGGAAGCGGCATGAACATCGTTCAGGGTATCGGCGCCTCATCTGGCTATGCCGTCGGACCGGCATTCCTTTACACGGAAGCCCTGCCCGCCATTGAACCGAGACGCATCGATTCTGTTGATGCTGAACTGGCCCGTCTGAAGGATGCCCTGGAAAAGGTTGGGGCGGATCTCGAAAGCCTAGAAGCAGAGACCAGAAAAAAAGTCGGCAAAGCCGAAGCGGAGGTATTTGCCGCTCACCGTATGTTCCTTATTGATCCATCCTTCATCGGTGAGGTCGAGAACTCCATCCGTGAGCACGGCATTCAGGCCGAGGCCGCAGTGCAGGGCGTGGCGCTCAAACTGCGTGAGACCTTCGAAGCCCTGCAGGATGATTACTTCCGCGCCCGCGCAGCCGATATCATGGATGTAGGCACCCAGGTCATCCGCAGCCTTTTGGGGATTTCAAGCAAAGGACTGGAGCAGATCAAAGAACCGCTGGTTGTGATCGCGGAAGAACTCGCGCCATCGGATACTGCCCGCATGAATGCCTCCCTCGTTTTGGGGTTGGTCACCAGCCGCGGGGGGAAGTCTGGCCATGCCGCCATCCTTGCGCGCAGCCTGGGCATTCCAGCCGTGGTGGGCGCCGGCACGGAGATTCTCAAGATTGCTTCCGGCACGCTGCTCATCGTTGACGGTGAAGCGGGAAAGATCATCCTTGATGCAGACGAAGGCACCCAGGCAGATTATCTCAACCGCAGAAACCAGCAAGTCTCCCTTCTTTCGAATGCATTGACAGATGCCGCTGCCCCCGCCATCACATTGGACGGGGTACAGATGGAAGTGGCGGGGAATATCGGCTCAATGGCCGAGGCAGGCCGCGTGGTTGAGTTTGGCGGCGAAGGCGTCGGCCTGCTACGGACTGAGTTTCTGTTCCTCGACCGTCTGACCGCGCCGACTGAAGAAGAACAATACGAAACCTATACAGGCATTTCAAAAAAATTGGGTAATCGCCCGCTGATCATTCGAACCCTCGATGTGGGCGGCGACAAACCCCTGCCCTACCTGCCTGTGCCGCACGAGGATAATCCATTTCTGGGGAATCGCGGCCTGAGACTATGCCTCACTAAGCCAGAACTATTCAAAATCCAATTGCGCGCCATCCTGCGGGCTTCACATTCCTGCGAGATTAAGATCATGTTCCCGATGGTGACCACGATCAGCGAGGTGCGTATGGCCAAGGTCCTGATTGAAGAAGCGCGCGCCGATATTGCTGCGGCAAATCAACAATCTGGGAACCCGCAAATCGGCATCATGGTCGAAGTCCCCGCCGCTGCAGTGGCTGCCGACCTGCTCGCCGCCGAGGTGGATTTCTTCAGCATCGGTACAAATGACCTCACCCAGTACACCCTGGCTGTGGACCGCACCAATCCATCTGTGCAAAATATCGCGGATCATTTTCATCCCTCTGTGCTGAGGCTGATCCATAAGACTATTCAACAGGCGCACAAACATGGCGTATGGGTTGGCTTATGCGGAGAGCTGGCCGGTGACCCACTTGCCACGCCCCTGCTGTTGGGTATGGGGCTGGACGAGTTCAGCATGTCGGCCGGGTCGATCCCCTTTGTTAAGCGGGCGATCCGTCAGTGGAGTCGGGAAGAATCCCAAAAATTGGTTGATGAAGCCCTTGAGCAGGAAGATGCGCAGGGAGTTATCAAATTCCTCAAGCAGTACATGAAAAAAGAATCGGAGACCCAATGAGTACCCCCCAATCGTGTGAAGAGATCCTGACCGATCTTTCAAAGACATTCAACCCGGATGCCGCTCGCGGCCTGAATGTGGATGTTCAGTTCATCTTTAGCGGCGCGCAATCCGGGACCTATTCCCTGCACCTGGCGGATGGGAAATGTACCGTTCATAAAGGCGAGTTGGATTACGCCCGCCTGACCATCCGCGTGGATGTGAACGACTGGCTGGACCTGCAAAGCGGCAAGGTCAACTGGACCGAAGCCATGATGCAAAGGAAATTCATGGCCACTGGTAATTTTCCCCTGCTGGCAAAATTACCGCAGATTTTCAAGATCGGATAACCATGGCAAAACCTACTCCTCTTCAGATCGAAGCCGTTCTGGAAGAAATGGGGGAAGTAGGGCGGCACCTGCATCAGATGGGCGCATGCGAAGGCAGCGCGGGGAATATTTCCGCTGGTGTGCGTGATGCGCTCGAATTCCGTCACCTCTTTCCCATCGAAGATCAAATTCAACTGCCCGACCCTGTCCCCGGCCTGGCCGGAATGATGTTCATTTGCTCCGGCTCAGGCTGTCGTTTACGCGATATTGAAAAATATCCCACAGCCAACATGGGCTGCCTTGTCATCAATGCAGGCGGGCTGACCGGCCAGCTCTTTACCGGAAAGGACAGGCAGTTCACCAGATTGACCAGTGAATTCAATACGCATCTGGCAGTCCACAACAACGAAATGTCCGGCGGAAAGTTACCCTACCACGCCGTTTTGCACGCCCAACCCCTGTACCTCACCTTCCTCAGCCATATTGAACGATATCAAAATGAGAAGTTTTTCAACCACCATCTACTGCGCTGGGAGCCGGAGACCATCTTTCAATTCCCGCAGGGATTTGGGGTCTGTGAGTATGCGCCGCCCGGCTCGGTCGAAATGCAAACGGTGACCATCGAAGCCATGCGCAATCACACCATTGCGGTCTGGTGCAAGCACGGCGTAATGACCCGCTCGGATGTATCCATGATGCAGGCTTTTGACCGCATCGAATACGCCGAAACCGCTGCGCGCTACGAACACTTCAATCTATCAATGGGTGAACCCAGTTCGGGCCTCTCGCCGGATGAGATCCTTGAGTTTTGCAAACTTCATAAAGTGAACCAGAAGGTTTTCTAATAACGGATGCACGATACTGCAAGATTTATCTTGCAATTCGCCCGTTTTTCCAAACATGCAGGCGCAAAGTGAACTTTGCAGTGGGAAGGTGATTCAATAAGGGGCTGTCGATCTCCCGCCCAAACAACGACAAGAGACCGCCAGATGTGGTGGTCTCTTTTTTGTAAAATAGATATCTTGCAGAAGTACTAAAAAGAACGAAGGACTCCGAAAGTAGAACTTTCGGAAACCCGCCTGAAGTAGAACTTCAGGATTCCAAATCACTTATGCAAGAGGTCTAATCGATATAGATGGTGGTTATCCATTACAAAAAGCCTCTTTTTGGACACTCCCTATTATGAAAAATAGAAAATCCCGGGGGGAAATGTTAGAATATTCCAAACCTTATCAGGATGTATGCCATGCTCCAATCCGACCTGTTTAAATCTGCCAATCAATTCTCTACATTGGACGAGGCTCTTAACGCCATCCGCGGATTGAAGAACGATCCGCTCGCAAATGCGGGGACAAATATCGTCATTAGCCGCGGCAACCCGCAGGCCAGGCTGCTCATCATCGGCGAGGCGCCCGGCCCCGAGGAAAACATCAAGGGCAAGCCCTTCGTCGGACGCGCCGGTCAATTACTGGATAAGATCCTTGAGGCGGCTCAATTCAACCCTGAGGCGGACGTGTACATCACCAATTCGGTTTTCCGACTCCCGCCCGGTGACGACGGCAAGGCCTTTCGCAAACCAACCGACGCCGAGATCGATTTCTACCGACCCTACGTATTTGAGGTTGTCCGCCTGATCGACCCGCGCATTATCCTGCTGACCGGTAATGTCGCCTGCCAATCCATCCTCAAAAAGACCGGCATCACCGCCCTGCGCGGACAGTGGACCCAGGCTGGCGAGCGCTGGATCATGCCGATCTATCATCCCTCCTATCTGCTGCGCAATCCCTCGCGCGAACCCGGTTCACCCAAGGCGCAAATGTGGGATGACATCCGGGAAGTACGGCGGAAGTACGATGAGTTGACCCAAAAGTAAAAAAGGACTGCCACCCTATCAAGGTGGCAGTCCTTTTATTAAATCCAGACTGCTCTTGGTATAATTCCCGCCTATCACTTTAGGAGCACGCATGAAATATCACATCTGGACCGAGGGCTGCCAAATGAATGTCGCCGACTCACAGCGGGTCGGGTCGTCGTTGGAGCATCTCGGCTATTCCCCAACCGATCTGCCCGAAGAAGCGGATGTTATTGTGTTAAATACCTGCGTCGTCCGCCAATCTGCCGAAGACAAGGCCATGGGGCGGGTCAGTTCATTCAAGAAACTCAAGGAAAAGAAGCCCGATCTCGTCATCAACCTGATGGGCTGCCTCGTCGGCGTGCGTGGCGCGGAGAAATTGAAGGCCCGGCTTCCCTATGTAGATGTGTTCTCGCCCCCATCCGACCCGGCCCCCCTTATCTCACACCTGACTCAAGGCGAAGTCCACTCGCTGGAAGATGCCGAAACGGCACGCCGCTTCCTGATGATGGATGAAGAACTGAAACTACCGGTTGCCGAACAGGGCAAGACCATCAGTGTGCATGTGCCCATTGTGTACGGCTGTTCGCATGCCTGCACGTTTTGCATCATCCCCTACAAACGCGGCATCGAACGTTCACGCCCGGTGGGCGACATCGTGGCCGAAGTACGTTCGCTGGCCAGGCAAGGCGTGAAAGAGGTCACGCTGCTCGGACAGATCGTCGATCGCTATGGCAAGGACGTTCCCGACGGTCCCAACCTTGCCGCGCTGCTGCGCCTCATCCACGAAGTGGAAGGCATTGAGCGCATCCGCTTCCTGACCTCGCACCCCAACTACTTCGACGACGAACTGATCGACACCATTGCCGAAATGCCGCGCATCATGCCGCACATCGAACTGCCCATTCAGGCAGGCGACGACCAGGTTCTCGAAAACATGAAGCGCGGATATACCCAGCAAAACTTCCGCGACCTCGTGGCCAAGATCCGCGCGCGGATTCCCGATTGCTCCATTGCCACCGACATCATCGTCGGCTTCCCCGGCGAGACCGAGGAACAATTCATGGAGACCTACCGCGTCCTGGCGGACCTGAAACTGGATGTAGCCCATCTGGCCCGGTACTCCGTTCGAGAGGGAACCGTCGCCACCCGCCGCATGGTGGACGATGTCAGCGACGAAGAGAAGATGCGCCGTTTCCGCATGTTGGAAGACTTGCAGGAAAAAGTGGTCGGCGAGATCAACCAGAAATATCTCGGCCAGACCGTGGAGGTGCTCTTCGAAGAAAAGGTCAAGAACCGCTGGCGCGGGCGCACCCCCACTAACAAACTGGTCTTTGTACAAAGCGAGGAAGACCTGCGCGGCAAACTCCTGCCGGTACAAGTCACATGGACCGGGCCATGGTCCATGCAGGCTAATTTACTCAAACAGCCGGAATTGATATCGTTATAAATGCAACAGGCGCGGGCGAAATCCGCGCCTGTTCTTTTTGAGGAAACATGCCAACCATCCGCCCAATTGCAATCTGTGTCTTTCGCAATGAAAACAGAATCCTCGTCTTTGAAGGCTACGATCCTTTCAAGCAGCAATATTTCTACCGTCCGCTGGGCGGAGGAATCGAATTCGGCGAACATTCGCGCCAGACCATCGAACGCGAACTAAAAGAGGAACTGCAGGCAGAGGTTGGCGGCCTGCGCTACATCGGGACGGTCGAAAATATCTTTACGTTCAACAACCAGACCGGGCATGAGATCGTGCAGATATACGACGGCACACTGACAGACCCCGACCTATATAACCGCGCTGAAATGGAAGGTATTGAGGACAGCGGCGAACGAATGAAAGTCCTTTGGAAAGATCTGGATGATTTCGACTCGCATACTCCCCTCTACCCGGAGGGGCTGAAAGAATTGTTGCAAGGCCTCTAAAAAGGATGTGCCTCTCATTTTTCGGGGGTTATAATTTTGCCATCATGTCCTTCACCGAACTCTTTAATACCTTTGCCAACAACCTGCTGCCCATATTGCTGATCGCCACAGCAGGCTACATCCTCGGCAAGACCCTCGCCGTCGACTCACGCACCATCGGGCGCATGGTCTTCTACATCTTCAGCCCCCTGCTGGTCTTCAACTTAATGGTGACAAGCCAGTTAAATTTGCGGCTGGCGCTGACCACAGTCGGATTCACCGCCACGGTCATCGGCATCATGGGCATCGCCGCCTTCCTGCTTGGAAAACTTTTCCAGCTGGAGCGGCCACAGCTGCTGGCGGTCATCCTCACCGTGGCCTTCGGCAACACCGGCAACTACGGCCTGCCGCTGGTCAAGTTTGCCTTCGGGGATGAGGCGCTGGCCGTTGCCTCCATTTTTTACATCACCACCACCATCCTATTCAACACGGCAGGCGTGGTCATTGCCTCACTCGGTCACTTGGATTTGAAATCCGCTATACTGGGAGTGTTCAAACTGCCCATCGTTTACGCGGTGACTGTGGCGCTGGCCATCAAAGGGATGGGGTTGCAGATCCCGCTCCCGCTGGCGCGCACCATTGAGATCGCCGCCAACGGGGCCATCCCAGCCATGATCATCCTGCTTGGGTTGGAACTGAGCAAGATTGAGTGGTCGCAAAGTTTTCGCGCCATTGGTGTGGGCGTAACCGTCAAACTCCTGCTCGGCCCGGTTATCGGGTTTCTTATCGCCGGCCTGTTTGGCCTGAAGGGTCACGCCCGGCAGGGCAGCGTTATCGAAGCCGCCATGCCCGCCGCGGTGGCTACCACCGTGGTCGCAACCGAATATAAATTGCAACCCTCCCTGGTTACCGCGATCGTATTTCTGGGAACCATCCTCAGCCCGCTCACCCTGACACCGCTCATCGTCTATTTATCGAGGTAACCAACATGCCCCCCAAACATCAATGGATCATAAAATTCATCCTGATCACTTTGCTCGGCTTCACCCTCTCGCTGAACCCCGGCCCGGTCCATGGTCAGGAGGGCATCGTTGTGGAAGCCCCCGCGGCAGGGGTTGACTTCGGAAAGTCGATCACCTTCACAGCCAGGATCAGCGCCGCCAATCCGGTTCAAGAGGCGTATGTACTATTTCGCGGCGTGACCGAAACTGTTGAACGCGTGGAAAAAATGCAACCAACTCAGGATGGAACTTTCACGTTCACCTATGACGCCTCTCTGAACATCTTCCCGCCATTTAGTTGGATCGTATATTGGTTCCAGGCCACACTGACCGACGGCCAGACCTACACCAGCGAACCGCTCCAGGTCCAATACCGGGATGACCGGTTTCCGTGGCAACATCTCAGCCAGGCCAACATCACCATCAACTGGTATGCCGGTGATGAAGCGTTTGGGCAGGCTGCCCTGGGTTCTGCAGGCGCGGGCCTGATCTCAATGAAAGATCTGATCCCCATCTCGTTGACAGACCCGATCGATATTTACATTTATTCCAATATTGATGACCTGCAAGGGACTTTGCTGCTTGGCGGTCAGACCTGGGCGGGCGGCCACGCGCACGCCGAACTCGGCGTGGTGTTGGTTGCCATTCCACCGGGCGTAAGCCAGTACACCGAAATGGATACGAAGATCCCGCACGAACTGGCGCACATCATGTTGTATCGGGTCCTGGGAGAGAATTACGCCAAACAACCTGCCTGGCTGGTCGAAGGCATTTCTTCCATGGCAGAGATCTACCCGAACCCGGATTATGCACACGCATTGGAGATCGCCAGCACAAACGACACGCTGCTGCCCTTTGAAAGTTTATGCGCTTCCTTCCCCGCGGATTCCGGGTCGGCCTTCCTGGCCTATGCCCAGTCTCAATCCTTTGTCACCTATATCCGCGATTCATTCGGCACCCCCGGCCTGACACGTTTGATGAATATCTATAATGAAGACTATGGTTGCGACCTGGGTGCGGCCCAAGCCCTGAGCGTGACCCTTGGCCAATTGGATCAGCGCTGGCGAGAGACGGTGTTGGGCCAAAACGTGGGCAAGGTCGCCTTCCGCAACCTGCTGCCATTCCTGCTATTAATTGCCCTTGTGCTGCTTGTCCCTTTGTGGGGCGCCATCGATGTAATGCGAAAGAGAAGGAAAAGAGAAAATGGAAAACCAGTCAGATGAGATCGTTCGCGTGCATATTTGGGTCAAGGGGCGGGTACAGGGCGTGGGTTTTCGCGCGTATGTTGAATATCAGGCTGGGAAGATCGGTGTGAACGGCTGGGTCCGCAATGTGGGTCGGGATACCGTAGAAGCCGTTGGTGAGGGGACACAAAACCAGATTGACGAGTTCATCGCCATGATGAAGACCGGCCCGAACATTTCACGAGTCGACGAAGCGCGGGTGGAGTATGAAGATGGGACCGCGGGTGAATTTAAAGGTTTCGGCGTAAAAAGAAGCCTGTGAGTCGGAACAAGCACCGGGAAGTATGAAGCGTTGATCCGCCTCACCTATCCGGTTTTATTTCAGGCAAATCCCAATCCCCGCTCCTTCAAGGATACCCATTTTCCCTGGCCGATCACCAAATGGTCGAGCACATCAATATCCAGCAATTTACCCGCCTGCACCATCGCGCGGGTGACGGCCACATCGTCTGGGCTGGGGGTCGGGTCGCCGCTGGGGTGGTTGTGGGTGACGATGATCGCCGAGGCGTTGGCGCGGATAGCTTCCTTGAACAACTCGCCCACCCGCACCTGCGAGGAGTTTACCGAGCCTTTGTAAACTTCCACAATTTCCAATACGCGGTTCCTGCGATCCAACAGGACCACCCGCAAATGCTCCTGTTCCAAGGCAGACATATCATATTGGACAAGCGCCGCCGCATCTGCCGGGCTGTTGATGGCGAGTCTTTCTTCCGGCGATTCGAGCGTGAGCCTGCGACCCAGTTCGATAGCCGCCTTGATCTGCGAAGCCTTGGCCTCGCCCATGCCGTGCTGCTCCATCAATTGCTTGAACGGGACCCGATGCAGTCCGCGCAATCCGCCCAAGGACTGCAATAAGCGCTGCCCGACCAGAACCGCATTTTCGCCCTTTACACCCACCCGCAACAGGATTGCAATCAACTCGGCATTGGTCAATGCCTGTGGGCCAAGCGCGGCAAGTCGTTCGCGCGGGCGGTCTGCTTCATGCAAATCTGAAATTCGATAGGTTGGTCTTGGGGTGGGTTCATTCATGCGGCGTCTCCCTGAAAATGGGTTGCTTTATTTTACCCTTCTCGTAAAAAAGTCTGGCAGATTTGACTCTGCCAGACCGTGAAAATCCATCACAAGTTACGGGCGCCCGCCGGGCAAGCCGCCTCCGCCTCCGGGGCGGCCTCCACCCCCGCTGAAATCAGGTCGTGCGCCGAGGGAGGCCTCGAAACCGTTGAGGTTATCCTTTCCGCGTGACATCTCGCCGCGTGCAAATTGCTGGTTGATCTCGTCGAACTTTCCAGAGAACTGGGTCATGTCTGGTCCGAGCGCATCCGGGCCGCCGAATTGCTGCAGTCCTGCCTGTGCATCCTTTCCGAGTTGGGCCAGGTTGAGTAATTCATCGCGGGTCATCTTTTCATCCTCAAGCGCACCTTTGGCAAAATCCACGAAATTAAACGCGGATTGCATGGCGGAGAGCTTGTCAGTGGGAATATTGCCCGGCTGGATCTGTGAGATCTGGTCCAGGCGGCCTTGTTGATCTGCCTGCAAGACCGTCATCATGTCCTGAATCTGTGTCTGCAATTCCTGGGCATTGGTCTGGGCAGTCTGGGCGGCTGTCTCCAACTGGGTGATGGTCTCCTGCGCGAGAGCAAGCCCTTGCTCAATAGAAGAGTTAATCTGTTGCAGGGATTGGTCAATCGAACTGAGGGTGTCATTCATCTGGTTCAGTTCCGCCTGAATAGCGTCCAGCTCGCCGATCATTTCATAGGCCAGGTCAGAATACAGGTCGTAGTACTCTGTGAGCAGGTCTTCCGCATATTCCACGTAGTAATCGGCATAGTAGTAGTATTCATAGAGGTATGCCACCTCCTCTGCTGTGACGGCATCATCCTCGGTCACGGTATATATGTTGGTTGTCGTTTGCTCCGTGGCTGCGACGGCTTCAGCCACGGCTTCGTCAATCAACGCGGCCAGTTCCTCTTCCGTCAGGGTGACATATTCCACAGTCGGGCCGGGAGTGGGTGTCGCGGGCATGGCCGTCAGTACATTGGCATTGACCGTTGCCTGCGAAAGCGCCTGCGCGACCTGCGTCCCTGCCACCGCAGTATTAACAGCATCCTGCGAAACAGCCTCTGAGGTAGGGGCGGCCGCTTTGGAACAGGCTGATAAAAGTGTTGTAATGAGAAGTATGGGAATAACTTTTTGAAGTACAAGTTTCATGCTTGGATCCTCCAGTTAGTATTATCATACAACGGGTTCCCAAGATTTGTCTTTACATTTTTGTCTGGTTATGTTTTTTATTGAAAGCACCAGTCGTTTTTGCAAATAAAAAGAGATCGAGGATCCTCAATCTCTTTTGCCAGCGACTAAGGCGTTGGCGTTGGAATTGGTTCCTCTACCGTGGCAATGGCATCAATGCCCGCAGGGTCTCCGGCTGGATTCGAAGGAGAAATAATTACAACATAATCATAGGTCGCGGGAGGAGGGGGGCCATTTGGCGCAGTATCTACATCAATCAGGATACCGGTCTGCGGCGCAGCGCCCGCGGAACCATCCGGGTCATACAGATCAGAGGTCGGCACATTGGCGTTATCAACTTCAGAGCCTGCTGCTTGAGCGACATCGCCAACGTTGGAGTTTGTATCAACGTTACCTGTCGTGCCATTCCAATCTCCCCAATTAAAAACTTCATAATACTGGCTGCCATCGGGCACATTTGAGATACCTATGATGATGTTATCAAGATGAATATTTCCAGTATTATTAAAGTTATATTCATAATATACCAAATCATAGTTTCCATCAGGAACAGATGAAACTGTTATGCTCAATTTAATAACAATATAAGTTCCATCCAAAATATAACCTAAACCGCCACCGCCCGGCCCGGTATTATCAGGTAATGTTCCCACGCCTATTTCTGTTGGGGCAGGGTCTACAAATGTCGCTGCTGGGGCATATATACAAGGTAAAGGACTCCCAACATTTGAAGCTGTAGTATCCTCACATAAAGATGGAGTGGCAGTGGGGGTGTCTGTTGGAGTAGCAGTGGGTGTATCTGTGGGAGTGGCAGTGGGTGTGTCTGTGGGAGTGGCAGTGGGAGTATCTGTCGGAGTATCGGTGGAGACCGGGGTATCCGTAATATTTGGGGTTTCAGTTGGAGGGGTCCCTGTAAAAACCACAGTAGAAGTAGCAGAGGGGGTCATTGAGGGTGTGACAGAAGCTGTAATTGTTGGTGTCACGGTTTCAGTGGAGGTAGGTTCCACAGTTTTAGGCGCGGGAGTGGAAGTAGGCTCTATGACCATGAAAGATGGAAAGGAAACTTCCCCCATGGGGGTAAGAAAATTTTCCGCCCAAGCCATGGGCGTCAGGACCTGCGGTAAAAGCGGCGGAAGAAAAGCAATCGGGTTTATTGAATCTGTGTCAGGATCCATGTTAGACTGCATCCCCGCATTGACGCTCCAATGTGGAACAATCCGAACCGCTAACTGGCCCACGATCAGTATTAATAAAATACCGATCGGAATAATAAAAATAATCAAGGTCCAATCACGGCGTTCGCGTTCAGGTGCGTTCATGATACCTTCTCCAATTCTTTTTGAACGGGGAGTGAGACAAAAAACTTGCTGCCAGGGCGGGTCTTCTCATTATAGCCAGGGCTTTCTACCCAGATATGACCGCCGTGAGCTTGTACGATGCCGCGCGCAATCGCCAACCCTAGTCCGGGTCCTCCCCCTTTGAACTTGGTTTTGCCGGATGAATGCAGTAGAACCTCGCCGGTTTGGTGGAATTTTTCAAAAATAACTTCTTTCATCCCAGGGTCGATGCCTATACCAGTATCGCATACGGCCAATTCAACATGCGGAGGTTCGCTTCCATTAAGATATTTACCAGTTACCCTGACTTCACCGCCATCAGGCGTATATTTAATAGCGTTCATGACAAGATGATAAAAGACTTTATAGATTAAGTCAGGATCAGCATACACTGCCGGCAATACGTCCAAGCCAGTGAAGTCAAAATTAATCCTTCGATCATCGAGTGCTTTTGAGAATTCCTTGCGAACCTTTTGGATAATTTTTTCGATTGGAAGACTCGTTTTTTTCAAGACAAGAGAATCACTGTCAATCCTTGACACATCCAGCATACTCTCCACAATATCTGTCATGCGTTCCGCGCCTTCAAGGATACCATGAGCCAAACTCGACAGTTCGGGATTATTGATCGTATCCTGTTCAAGCATTTGGGAATACCCCATGATCAGCGTTAATGGAGTTCGTAACTCATGGGCGGATATTTGAATAAAATTTGTTTTCGTTTTATCAATCTGTTGAAGCATTTGGTTGGTATGTTCAAGTTCTTTTGTTCGTTCCTGTAGACGGGTCGTCATTTCATCAAAAGTACTTGCCAAGGTCCCAATTTCGTCCTTTGTCTTTATTCCTGTTCTCTGATTAAGATCCCCACTTGCAATGGCTTGTGAGGTATGGACCAGCAAATATAAAGGCTTAATAATTGTTCTCGCTACCAGTGTGCCAATGGCAATAACAACAACCATAACCCCTGCAAAAATGAGCGCGTAAGTATAACGATTATCTTTACCAAATTGAATTACAAAATCCGAAGGCAGAATGACTGCAAAGACGCCAATTCGATCATTCCCAACTTGCAATGGAGCGCGCCCTAGAATATAGTTTCTCTTATCCAGCAAAAAATTATCACCCGTTACAAGGTTTTCCGAGCGGATAATAGTCTGATAATCCTGCTGGGTAATGGATAGCAACTGCAAAGTATCTATATCTGCAGAGGATAAAGTTGTACTAAGAACCTGTCCATTAACTCCATAAATAACAATATCTGCAAGAGCAAGGTTGGCTATATTAGGGAGCAACGTCTTAATGGATGTCCCTACAACTATTACGCCCTCAAATTCACCGTTTACAGAAATCGGCATGGCTGTGTAGTAATATGCTTTTCCATCTACAAGATTGGCACCCAAAGCACGTTTTGGAGACGCATCCGGGTCCTGAGATTGCAAAAGGGCTGCAACAATCGGAGATTCCGAAGCCCGGGTATCCTGGGTGATTGGAATAACATTTTCCGAATTATCGATTAAGAAGTGAACAATCTCTATTCCATCCCGTGAGATCAATATTAGGTTTTCTATTCCGCTTGTCTGAAATACCGGCGTCACCAAACGGGAAACTGATCTATCTCCATTCTTGAGAGCCTGTGCCACTCCTTCAGTGTAAGCAATTTGTCTCGCCTCATCGACATGGAGTTTTTCCTGTCGCACGAACCCATCTGAGACCGCTCGTCCGGCCTCAAGGAGCTGATTTGTTAACCGCTCATTCATACTGCCGGTCACCAGACGCGTTACCACATAGACCCCGATCACGGCTACGACCACGGTCAACAAGATATAGGGCAGGGCGACCTTAAGACGGATGCTCATTCAACGACCTGTACAATAATGCCGAAGGCATTATACAGACCTCGGGGCACTTTGAGATTGAAATGCAACTCAATTATAATGGGAGATAAGCGGGAAAAATGTATGAGTTTTTGCCTTATAAACGCTTCAAAAAGTGAACTAACCTTTCCACCTCGTGATATCCAAGTTTTCCATGCGCACGGATGCTGGCCTCATTATCCAGCCAGGTATCCGAGGCCATCTCGGTGCAGCCATTTTCGCGCGCCCAGCCTTCAGCGGCCCCTACAAGCGCGGAGGATATTCCCTGCCCACGGAACTTTGGATATACGAACCAGCCTTCGATATACCCCACCGGGCTGGTACTGCATCCTTCTCCATATTCGCGCAAGCTGACTTCGATCATCCCAGCCGGAGCACCGCCCACAAAAGAAATAAACACAGCATCCCTGCCACTGGCAAGGATTTCATCCAAATCGTAACTCAGGTAATGATCTGGGGCCTCTGGCCATATCCCCTTGCGCATTCTGAACCATTCTTCCTTATCTTCATAACCGGCACGGCGAACCACTATTTCCATGGGATCCTCAAAACAGGCGTATTTCAACTTCTCTTCTTCAACCACTCCAGCAATTTCTTTTCCGGCCAGGTATTGATGACATCCTTCGGCTCCAGCCAGGCTCGGCGCGCAATGGCAACACCATAATGCAGCATGTCCAAATCGTCTTCAGAATGCGCATCGGTATTAATGCTCAAGAGGACACCCAACTCCCGGGCGCGGCGCGCAAACACATCGTCAAGGTCGAGGCGCGAAGGATGAGCATTGATCTCCATTGCCACTCCAGATTCTGCCGCCGCTTGAAGTACCGCTTCCATATCTAGATCCGCCCCTTCCCTATCCGGAATTTCACGACCGGTTGGATGACCAATGATATCGACATTCGGATTGCGAACAGCGTTCAATAAACGCTGCGTGATCTTCTCGCGCGGCTGGCGCAAGCTGGTATGCAGGGACGCAAGCACAAGGTCGAGCGAGGCGAGGAATTCATCAGGGTAATCGAGCGAACCATCTGCCTTGATCTCCACCTCGGTGGCATGCAAGACGCGAATCTCGTCGCCAAGTTGCTTTTGTATTTTCTTGATCTCGGCTGCCTGGCGTTTATGATCTTCGATCTTCAGCCCGCGTGCCACGCCCAGACTTTGCGAATGGTCAGTGAATGCGATCACTTTAATACCGCGTTTGGCAGCGGCACGCGCCATCTCCAGCATGCTCAACCTTCCATCGCTATAGGTGGAATGTGTCTGCAGGTTGGACTTGATATCCTTGACCCGGATTAACTTTGGAAGTTTGTTTGCTTTTGCCGCCTCCACTTCCCCGCGATCTTCGCGCATCTCAGGAGGGATCCACGGCAGATCCAAAGTTTGGTAAACCTCTTCTTCTGTGGCACAGAGAATCTCCCCCTTGCCATTCAGTTTTGTCAACGCATGCTCGGACAGGGATAATCCCTTATCCAATGCAATCTGTCGAAGTTTGACATTATGATCCTTTGAGCCGGTGGCATATTGAAGCGCCGTGCCGAACTTCTCAGGCACATGCACCCACACCTGCGCTCGCACGCCATCTGAAAATTCAACACTGGATTTAGTGTCACCTTTTCCCAATACACGACCCACCCGGGGAAGGTTGACAAATGCCTCCATTACTGCGGCTGAATTGTTTGATGCGACAAGGATATCCAGATCGCCGACCGTTGATCGCATCCTTCTTAAACTGCCAGCCGGTTGCGCTTCGACAACGCCCTTCACGCCTTTGAGAACCTTGATGATCTCCTGTGCCAGCGGATAGGCCTTCCCCAGCGGAAGCCTGCCCGAACGCCGCGCAAGTGACGCAATCCCATCGAGGATCGCTGCTTCTGATTTTGAACCCATACCCGGCAAATCTCTCAACTTGCCTTCTTTTGCTGCAGATTCAAGCTCTGCCAATGTTGTGATATTCAAGGCCTTCCAGATCGCCAATATCTTTTTCGGCCCCAACGACGGGACCTGCAGCCATTCGGCCAGGCTCTCTGGTACTTCCTTTTTCAGGTTCTCTAAAAACTGGAGTTTTCCGGTGGAAAGTAATTCATCGATCTTTTCAGATATGGCTTTGCCCACTCCGGGAATCTCAGATAAATTCCCTTCCTTCCAGTAGTCGCCTGCTTCGCGCCCCAGAGATTCCAAACTCTCAGCCGCCTTGCGATAGGCAAGCGTCTTGTAAATGATCTCACCTTTGATCTCCAGCAGATTGGCGATCAGTGTAAATACTTTCGCAAGTTGATTATTATTCATCATGGCACACCTCTAATGGTTCAATTATACCCAGCGAGACCTCATGAACAGGTTGGAATCCACGCCTGTAGTGTGTCACTAAAGACTGGCATTAAACACAAAAGAGTGGCAGAGGCGCTTACATATCTCTGCCACTCTTGTAACGATGGCTATTTTAATTCCCAGATCGTTGTATTCTCATAAGTACAGCTGCCATCGCCTGAATCCTGCATACCCAGGAATGCCAACACGCCATCTTCACGCTGCTTGCTATTATCAAAGTATTTTCCCTGACGCACGCCATTGATATAGACTGTAAACGTTTCATTCATGGCAACAATCACAACCTGATTCGTTGCATTATTCTTTAGATCCACAGCACTGGAATATTTCACCCCAGTAAGCGAATTACGAAAGTCGCCAAATTTATGATATTCGATGGCCCAGGCTGGGGCGCCGGAAAAACGCAGGAACAGGAATTGATACTGGGCACCCAGCCGTTGATCCGCTTCAGAGCGGAAAATAATGCCACAAATTATGATGCCGGTTGCATTCCAGATAACATCTGACTTAAGGATAAAGTTACCGCCATCAAAATCTTCTGCGAAGGGACTGAAGATTCCATCAGGACCCTGCATTCTAATCACTTCGTTGTCATTCTGTTTCCAAGCCAGGCGTCCATCCCTGTAAGGGATCTCTGTATCCTTCAAAAGATTATCGAGTTCTGCCAGCACATCGCCAGCCTCTTGCGTTGCATTGAAGGCAGCCGTAGCCGCCAGGTTTGGAGTTGCTGTGGGCGTTAGAGTGGAGGTGCTTGTCGGCGATGGTGTAACAGTTGGCGGCTCAGGAGTGAAGGTCATTGTTGGCGTAGGTGATGGCGCTGTGCCGCTACAAGCCAAAGCCAGCATCACCAGCAGGGCTAATGCAAAAAGTGAATTGTTTTTCATGAAATCAAATTCTCCTGTGAAAATGGATTTCCCCCGGGGAGGTTTCCCATTTATCAGGAAGTTGCCCCCGAGAAATTATATTTAAATCATACTGGCTTTTTTTCAAATTTCAAGTTATATAAAAAAATCAAGAAGAATGTCATACAGGAAGGTTATTTTTTATTTATGATAGGATTATCCATCTTCCAGGCAATGAATATCGAAATCTGACTCATAACAACCAGAGAAAATATGAACAAATGCCGTTCGAAATCGTTATTATTTTTATTGATCCTCTTCAGCGCCGGTCTGGCGGCGTTGCGCTTTAACGGGCTTCAGATTGGCACTTCCTACGATGATGCCCATTATGTCATCCTCGCCGAAAGCCTTGGCAGCGGCCAAGGGTACCAACTCATCAACTTTCCACGCCCGCAAGTCGAGCGTAATTTTCCACCCGGCTGGCCATTGCTGCTTGCGCCCTTTACAAAATTATGGCCTCAAAATTATGAACCCCTAAAACTCGTCTCGCTGGCGCTGTGGCTGGCTTCCCTGCCCCTGATCTACAAACTTTTTTCCAAACGGCTCGCCTCACCCAGCCTTGAGCTCCTTCTCATCCTGGTCGCGCTGAATCCGCTGCTGGTCGGAACCTCCGTCACGCTGATGTCCGAGACCGCCTACCTGTTTTTTTCAATTCTGGCATTGGTGATATTCGATAAAACGGGTGGAAGGAAAATCGGGCTGATGATTGCGGTGGCATTGCTGGCTTTTTACTCGCAACAGATCCGCACCATCGGGATCGCTCTTTCCGCTTCACTCTTTCTCCATCTCCTGCTCACGCGCCGCTTTCGTGACCTTGGAACTGCTTCTGTTATTCTATTCGTTGGAATCCTGTTCCAGGCGTGGATCAACCTCCACAACGGCGGGGCCGTCATCTCGTCCGGGTATGAAGCGCAGGTATTGGATGGAACCCTGCTGGAAAAGGTTGGCCAGGCTGGCTTGAATGCATCCGGTTACTTCAATGAAGTTCTATCCGGCGCATTGATGCCCATTTTTGGTTCACGTTTGGATTCCGTTTTGGCAAATTCGGGCCTGGCTTTCCTCCCCACGGCATTGAATATATTGACCCTCTCCATCATCCTGCTCGGCATGTTCCTTTGGAAACCGCGGTTCGAATGGATGAACCTATACGTGGTCATTTACTTCGTTGGAATTCTTGCATTTTGGAACCCCAGGGTTGGGAGCGTGAAGGCGCGCTTCCTCATCCCGCTCCTGCCCTTCTTATATTTTTATTTCCTGTATGGCCTGCGCTGGGTGCTGCAAAAGATTTTCAAGGCCCGTTTTGCCGAACAGGCTTTGATTGGCATCCCGGTATTAATTGCTCTCGCTCTGTTTGCTCGCAACCTGCAAGATTGGCGCTCTCCGTTCCGCGAACAAATGACCGACCTTTCCATTGGAACCAGTTGGGTCGCAGAGCATGCCCAGCCTGATGCCATCGTGATGGTGAACGAACCCGTCCCGGCTTATGTGCATGTCAAACGCAAAACGATCGGATTTCCAAAGAACGACCAAGAGTTGGAATTTTATCTCAAGAATCGAGGCATCGACTATATTGTAGTTGCGCCACCGCTCCAATCGCCGCCAGGTATGGAATTGGATAACCCCGTAAAAAAACAGATCCTGCCTGTCCTGCTATCGGAACCGGAAAAGTATCGCGTGGTCTTTGAAGATCCATCGAACAACGTGATGGTCTTCGAATATCGTCCATAAATACAAGAGGCGACTTTGAAAGTCGCCTCTTGTTTCAATTACCAATCTGCCATTTCTTTCACACGCTGGCGCTCGAACATTGTTACCAGCGTCAGAGCCGGGATGGCCCAGCGCTCCTGCTGGTCGGTGATTTCACCGGATTTCTCCAGCGAATATTTATCCACCAGCATGTCGCGAATCTTTTGCAGTTTCAAGACCGTGGGGCCATACAGGTTGCCTGCCTTGAACTCATAAGAAGGCGCATAGGCCCTGGCCGCAAAGGGCAGGTTGAGGATCTGAATGCGGGTGGAATAAGGCAGAAAATCGAACCAGCCCGTTCCGCGCGAGGGGACGATCCAACCGAGCACGTTTCCATCTTCACGATCCATTACGCGATAGACCAGGCGACTGGGCACGTTCTGACGGATGGCCTGGTTTGCAACATTGGCCGCAACATTCCCGAGGATACCGCCAAGGTTGGCGCGCCCATCACTAGTCAAAGCCGATGCATTAGACTGAACCCGCACATCCTTGAACTCCTCCATGCGGGCCCAATAGTTATCCACGCTACAGACAGGTTTACCATCCGGCGTGACGACATTCCAGCGTGTAGATGTGCTGGCAAACTGGAACGCCATGCGAAAAGACGAGTCCCCATTGACCTGATAGACAGCCTTCCCACTGCCATCCACAATGCTCATACTGTCTTTGAATGAGATGAAGGGGTCCGCGGCGCGCATGATGAACTTGCCATCCCCATTGCGCACATCCACCTGACGACCCAGACTCACCATCGGAAATTCTAATTTGATCGGATAAGTGTACATAAAACCTCCACATGAATTGAAGAACGATTGGATTATAGGTTTATCCAACATGCCCCGAAATAGGACATCCGGTTGATTTTGTGAAAAGGTTGATACGACATTAGTACTGCCTCTCCAAGAACTGGTGTTAAAATACATTCATCCACTTGAACAAAGGCCTCGACAACCCTCCAGCATGTCCAACGAAACCAAACCTCCCACAAGACCCCTTTCCGAATTCAAAGCAGACCTGTATCTCAACCTCTCACCCGGCGAGTTGGTCGTATTCGCCATTCAGGTATTGCAAAGCGACGACCTCCCCATCACCACCGAAGAGATCGTCTCCATTTGTTTCCGACTCTTCCCGCAAAGTTTTTCACTGAGAAACTATTTCTACTGGCCTGATTCTGCACTGGTGGTGCGCCGCTTGCACGATGTGCGCGAAAAAGGCTACGTCAAGGGAAATCCCGCCGAAGGCTTTGCCCTAAAAGTAAAAGGGCGGCAAGTCGCCAAACGCGTGGCAAAAGCATTGGGAGTTACCCTGCCGGAACCGAAGAAAGTAGGAGTAGAACAAACGCTTCCCACTCCGCCGGTAGCAGATTCTGCCCCTGAAGCCTCCAAAACACCGGAAGCCAAACTCCCTGAGCCGGAAGTAAAGCCCGCGCCGGTGGCCAGGAAAAAGAAGACTGCTCCTCCTCAAAAACCAGCCGGAAAAAAACGCAAGTCAAAAACGGTGCAGCCTGCTTTGAAGAAGCCAATGAAAAGCACCAAGAAACTTGCAGCGCCGATCCTAAAAAAAGAAGCAAAGCAGACGCCTGCCCGGCTGGTTGAAAATAAAACTGCGGTTCCTAAAAAAGTTGTTGCGCAGCCCAAACTACAAGACGCGCCGCCTACACAACTGGCTCTGTCCATGCCGGTTGCGACACCGGTGCAGAAAAAGGCGGAAGGAAAAAAACCAAAAGCCCCGGCCAGAAAAGAAGCGCAGAAACCCATCCCACAGAGTCCTGTCTCAAAAGAGGAAAAGGATAAGGCCGGGAAAGTCATCAAAATGATGGAACGATCCGACGCCTTCAAGCATTATGGGCGCAAGGCCCCGATCAGCGAGTTCGATTTTCGCAATATGCTTTTTGCCACGATGGAGTCGTCAGCCGAGACCCTGAAGCGCAATGTGGAACTGTACAAACGCTATGCAGGCCTTCACAACCGCACGGACCTGATCAACTTTCTTGATTTCTGTGAAGACAGGTTCGCACTTTTATTGACAGCACCGGCGAAGCCCGCCAAACGCTTGAAACTTTAGAAAAGGATTTTATGGTCAGCAGCAGGAAATTACAATACGCCGACCGGGTGGCGCTACAACAAGCGGATCAAGCGATCCGCAAGGATGTGTTGCGCGCACTGGTCGAGATCATCACCAATTGCAACGACAGCTATTCACGTCTGGAAGATGCCGGTTGGCATACCGATGGCGAGATCATCATTGAAGTGCTGCGCAAGCACAAGAACTCGATCATCCGTGTGCGGGACTTTGCCGAAGGCATGACCGACTCGCGTATGGATAAAGTCGTGGGGACCTACGGCGAAGCCACCAGTGGGATTAAAGAAGATAAGCATGTGCGCGGCATGTGGGGACGCGGCTTGAAAGATTCCATCTTTGGGCTGGGCCATGGTTATGTGCGCTCGTTCCGCGGGGCGAACTTCTATTCATGCTCGCTGCTGTTGAAAAATGGCGTGCCAACCTTTGAGTTGAGCGACCCGGTTTATGCCACGGTCACACTGCGAGAGAAGCATCAGGTAGCGCAGGGGAACGGCACCATTGTGGAAATCATCGTCTCGCGTGACGATGTGAAGATGCCGCAGTTCAACAACCTGCGCAACTACCTGCAGCGGCATTTTGAACTACGCCCCATCATGAGCAACCCCAGGCGCAGGATCATCCTGCGCGAGATCGCAACGGATGGCGAAGTTCGTCAGGAACATGCGCTCAGTTACCGGTCGCCAAAAGGCGAAAAGGTTTTGAGCGAGAAGGTCAAGATCGAGGGCTACCCGGCGCATGTCAAGTTGGAGGTGTTCCGGTCTGGCATTCAACTCTCCACCCGCGGCGAGGAAGGCGACTATGCCGATGGCGGCCTGCTGGTCATCAGCCGCGCCACGGTCATTTCGCTGACCATGTTCAAGTTCGAGAACGACCCGTATGCGGCGTACTTCTACGGCTCGATGCAATGCGATTATCTGCACGATCTGTTGAAGAATGACGAACCCGTACTGACCGCCACCCGTGACGGCATCAACTGGTCGCATCCGTTCGCAAAGGCGTTGAAACTGGCTGTGGAAAACAAACTCGAACCGCTCATCCAGGCCGAGCGGAAGCACGCCTTGCACGACGAGCAGACCAAACTCGACAAGAAACTTCGCCAGAAGATAGACCGCGCCCTGCATGAACTGAACAGCATCGCGGTTTCTGAACTGCGCGAGCAGCGTGATGGCGAATCACACAAGCAGATCGAGATCCCTGAATCCGGTCTGGGATTTTTGCCGGAGCGTTTGTACATTCAGACCGGGCAGATCGCGACATTAATCCTGCGGGCAGCGGCTACTGAGAACGCAACCGCCAGCGTGATCTCCAACAACCCCGAGATCATGGTGCTGACCCCGCAAGTGGTGCTGAAACCGCACAAGAACGATCCGAACGTACTGGAGGGGCGTGTCCGTTTGGAAGGCAGGCAGGTGGGCGGCGAAGGGACAGTGACGGCGTATCTTGGAAAGAAACGCGCGCAAGCCATGGTGCAGGTCCATTCTAAAAAAGAGACTCTGGTTGCAGCTCCGATGCGCGGCAGCAACGCGCTCTTCAACGACATTCACTTCGACGACCGCACCGACCCGCGCCAGCGCGTGTATTATGATCGCGTCAACTCAAGCATCGTCATTGCAACGGCTGCACCTTCGGTAAAGATCTACCTCGACGAGAACGACCGTCTTGATACCACCATCCAGGGTCAGGTGCTGCTGGCGGAATTGGTCACAGAAGCGGTCTGCCGCGAGATCGCGCGCGAAGGCGTGGAGAAGGGCCGCTACCTCGTGCTCGAAGGCTCCGAAGCAGACGCCATCCAAAACCACTTCATCCGTTTGCAGAACCGGTACGCGCATCTCATCCATCAATACATCGTGACAAAAGAATAAGCACTGAAAACAAAAGAGGCCGCAGAGGATTTCTCTGCGGCCTCTTTTGTTAAACCTCTTTGGGACTGCTGAAGTTCTAATTCAGGTAGATAGCCCGAAAGTAGAATTTTCGGAGTCCCTGATTTTTTTATTTCACCGTCAACCACACGCCAAAGATCACCACCGCAAACCCGAGCAGCCGCTGCAAATCCATGGAGCGCTGTGCCACACCGAGCCAGCCAAAATGATCGAGGATCGAAGCGACCAGGATCTGCCCGGCCATTAGGGTGATCAACGCCCCCGCCGCGCCGATGCGTGGAATCATATATCCCATGGCCGTGATGACGATCAGCCCGAGTGCGCCAGCCCCCAATGCATACCACGGCACGCTTCGCCACTCGCTGATTCTTGTTCCTACGAAAATCATCGGGAGCAACGCCGCCAGCGCCCCACCCGCATGGATGATGAAGACGCTCTCCAGCGATCCCAGCCGCTGCGTGATAACACTGGACAATGGCCCCTGAATACCAATAGCCATTCCACCAGCCAAACCGATCAGAATGATAAAAAAGATGGGTTGCATACAGGTTCTCTTTTATTCGCCAAACACAAACAGGTCGCCGATGGATTCGCGGTTGAAATTATGACGGATCGAATCAGCAAAGATAGCGCCCACTGGAAGGACGGTCAATTTAGGGTGGCGTCTGTCCTCGGGGATGTGGACCGTATCGGTTGTAATAATCTCGCTGATCTGGGGCACATCCGCAAGCCGTTCCAACCCGCCGCGGGTAAAAACCCCATGCGTACACATCACCAGGATCTCTTCCACGCCTTCGTTAATCAGCACCCGGCTCAATTCCAGGATGGAGCCGCCAGTGGCGATCTCATCATCATAGATCAGCGCGCGTTTGTGTCCCTTCACCTGGTTCCCCACCAGCCCGCTGATGCGCACCTCGGTATCCGAAACGCGTTCCTTGTTCCCGGCTGCAACGGGCAGGTTCAAACTGCGCGCAAACCGCGCCGCCGATTTGGCCTGCCCCATATCCGGGGAGACAATGATCGCGCCGCTCAGGTCGCGATGCTCCAGGTATTTCCCAAAGACCGGGCGACTGCTCAACGGGTCGGTGGGAATGCGGAAGAAGCCATGCACCTGCGGCGAGTGGAACATCATGCTCATCACATGCGTGGCGCCAGCTGTCCGCAACAGATCTGCGACAAGGCGGGCAGTAATGGAGATGCGCGGGGCATCCTTTTTATCCGAGCGGCCAAAGGAGTAATACGGGATGATGGCATGGATCTCAGATGCGGCGGCGTCGCGCGCGATATCGAGCATCATCAACAGTTCCATCAGGTTATCGTTGACCGGGTCGGATAGAGATTGCACGATGTACACCCTGCGGTAGCGCACACTGGCCCCCAACTGGATATAAAGGTTGTCGTTGCTGAAGCGTGTGATGTGGGTTTCATCAAGCGGTACGCCGAGTCCCGCGGCAATCCCTGCTGCCAGCGGCTTGTTGGAACTCCCACTAAAAAAGCGGACTTCATCGGCGGAGATCGAGCGTTGGGCCATTCCTTCCTCCATTCAATTCAATATACAATAACCACATTATTACATAAAGTCTGTATTTCAAAATAAGCAAAAGCGTTCAATTTTGTCAGTTCCCCGCAGAAGATAGACCATCCTCCCTTTGATGTTATACTGCGCTCATGGCCACTAAAAACGTATCCCTCAACTGGAACCCTGAAAAGAATTTCATCCTCAAGGACAAGGACGATATCCAGATCGTCATGAAAAAGCCGAATGGTGTCAGCGCCTCAGATTTGCTGCCCATGTCGCTGATCGGCTGCGCCTCGCACGATGTGGTGGAGATCCTGACCAAGCAACGGCAGGATTTGCACGAACTGAAGGTGTCAGCAGAATCGACCCAGGATGATGACCCACCCTGGCGCTTCAGAAAAATCCGGGTGCTGTTTCAGGCCATCGGCAAGGGGCTCGACCCGGAGAAGGTCCGCAAGGCGATACAACTGAGCGAGGAAAAATATTGCTCGGTGTACAACACCTTGAAGGACGCCATCGAGATCACGAACGAAGTCGAAGTGATCGAAGCGTAGGTTTCGTTCTCATCTTTAAAGCAACACCCTTCCTGAGAGGAAGGGTGTTTTTGTCTCACTCCCTTGCAAAGCAATCCCCATACAGGAATCCGAATAATGTCACTCGAAAGTCTGGAGATTTTCGAGTCCATGCCTGAGATCACCCGAACTTGTGCGTAAAATTGACCGAGTCGTTATAGGGAAACACGTACGAGAAGACATGCTCATGGGCGAGGAAGGCGTCGAGCGATTTGTGTTCGCGAAGGATGTCTTCCAGTGAAATTTTTTGGCGATGCCCCTCCATCAGGTCAAAGCGACTTGGGAACTGCGGCGCAGCCCAGCCCGTAAAGCGGGATATGGCGGCAAATAAATCCTGCACGTTCCTATTCTGGCTGTTCGGGTCGGACCACTGGCATTGATAGCCGGTCAGGCTCAGGTGGCGTGACGCGATCTGGCCGGAATGGCCGCATAGGTCGAGTCCCTTCAAGGTCTGAAGCACACCCGCTGATAGTTCATGCTCAAACTCTTTGGTATCGATCTCAGCCAGCATCGTCTTGAAGATATCGAGGTTTAGATAATTCTTGACCCACTCGCGGACGTTCCTTGCATATTTATGCGACTGCCCGTTGATGAAGGATGAATCCGCCAGCCAGACGGTGAGCAGGCCTGTGCGTGAAAGCGAATCGCAGCCGAGCAGCCAGAGCAGGAAGTGAATGGTGCCGAGCGGATATTTGCGCTTGAAGTCGGAAACATTGATACCGCGGATGAAATTGGGGTTAAGCGTGAGTGCATGACCGGGGAGCAGGTCGCTTTCATGATGTTCGAGGATGTGATGCCCGAGGCTGTAGACCTTTGAGAAATAAATATCGAGATCGATGGCGACGAACTTCCCGGCGTTGAATTTTTCGAGGAAGGTTTTTCTTTCGCCGCTCACCCACAGGTTCTTGTAATCGTACACGGCGGCAACATCCCAGCCGAATTTTTGTTTGAGGAAACAGGCCGAGATGACCGAGTCCAGGTCGTTGCCGATGAGCATGCCGTCATAGTCGCCGGGGTTGGAGAACGGGTCGAAGGCGCGGAGGATCTGCGCTTTGTCCTGGGTGTGAGTCCGACGTAACAGGGTCATGGGCGGTTTGGGAGGCTGGCAGGTCAGGCGGAGGAGGAAGCGGCGTTCTTCTTTTCCAGTTTTTTGCGCGCGCGCCTGCCGCCGCCCAGCGGTTCATCCTTTTGCACTTTGTCGAAGGTGGCGATAAGTTGATATTCGCGCAGCGCGAGCGGCTCGTTGAGGCGCTGTTCGGTGAGGGTCACATATTTTTTGATGATCTCATAGCCGACGTATTTGCGTTTGAGGTGTTTGGCTACTTTCAAAGTTTGCCCGGAACCAACGAAGGGGTCGAGCACCAGGTCATTCTTATAGGAATAAAGCGAGATGAGGCGCTGGGGAATCTCTTCCGGGTATGGACAGGGGTGGTCAAGGTGGTCGGGTGGAACTGGTGCAATGTGCCAGACGTTGTTGGCGATATCCATGGTAAAGACGCGGTTGATGGGATAGGCCGAGGCTTTCTTTTTTGCATCGGTCGGCTTTTTGTAAATGGCCTCACCTGGTTTTTTAAAGACAAGGATATATTCGGTCATGATGTTAGGGTAGTAGTACCCGGGGTAGGGTTTCTGGATGGTGACACCTGCGCGCTTCACCCCGCCCGTGCATTTGTGCCAGATGATATCCTGATGAAACTCCCAGCCGAGGCGTGCCATTAATGCGATCGTATCGAAGGGTACCGGGTAATGCCTGCCGCTGTGCAGTACCGTGCCGATGACGATGGCGCAAAACCCGCCCGGCTTGGTGACACGGAAGACTTCGGCAAAGACGCGCCCCAGCCAGTTAAGGTATTCTTCGTATTCGGCATATCCCTCTGCATAAGCGCGTGTGCGGTAGTGCTGACTTTTGTCGCTGGCGTGGATATCGTAATCGATAGCGTTCCAATATGGCGGCGAGGTGACCGTTAACGCAACCGAGTCTTTTTTCAGTTCGGACATGTCTTCGCAGGAGTGCATGAAAATTCTATTCATCAATCACCTCTATCACGGGATGATTGATTATACTGAAATCTGCGCGGTGCAATGCGGACAAACGCAAGCCTTCTCATTTCGCCACCTCACTATTGTTTCGGCGCAAGGATTAATTCCAAAGCATCACGCTGAATGGTTGTATCCCGTGACGAAGGCGAAAACACGGTATCCATCCGCACGATTCCCCGCCGAATGTGAAAGACGACAAAAATCTGGTCTTCAATGGTTGCGAACACGGCCGCATATTCCCCAGCCGGATATGCCTCTTCAGAGTAAGCAGAGGCGGACACCGAATACACCGCAAATATTCCGGTCATCTCGATGGGAAGGAAATTCGACAGATCCGCTTCGCGCATGAAACTGCCCTCAGAGCCTATCAGCGGCAGAACAGTCACCAGTGTGCCTTCCGCCTCGCCCGCATCGCATTTGGGTGGGCCGCCCATCCCTTCCGCTTTTGTGCAGCCGACGGTTGTAAAACGAACCAGATCGCGCAGCACTTGAACGTCACTGCTTTCTACAGCCGCAAGGACCTCGTCGACACCTGCAATGCCTGTTCGTGTGGACAGGGGGTAATAGTCAGAATTTTTTGGTTCTTCGGTTGCAGATGTCGTTCCTGTGGGTGAGAGAGATGCCTGATGGGCTTTGGGCTTTTCCGTCGCGGTTGAAGCGGCTGTGGGCATGGCAGGCTCTGCACTTGCCACGGGGGCACAGGCGGAAAGAACAACAAAGGATACGAGCAAACAAATTCTCGTTCTTGTATTCATGCGATCACTCCTAAGAAAATATTGAAGTTTGAGACAGATAGGAATATGACTGCGTCAGGGCTGGATTTGTTCCCACTCCAGCCTATATATTATAAATTTAATTCGTGAGAGGGTAAGATCATTCAAAAACACTGGGCCATTCATCCCAGTGTTCTCTCGTTACTTCACATTACAGGGTTCTCGTCATCTCCGAGCGGTTTCAATCCACCTATTTTTAATCTATTCACAGGCTGGCGGTCAGGCCGAAGTCGGAGGGCAGAAGCGAGAACATATATGCATCGTGGATGTTTCCGCCGACGGTCATGCGGTTGAGCAAAATCCCCTCATAATGGGCTCCGATCTTTTCGGCCACCCGTTTGCTGGCTTCGTTCCCAACTGCAATAACGATCTCAGCCCGGATCAATTTCACTTTTTCGAAGGCGAAGTGCGCGGCCAGCCTGGCTGCGCGCCCGGCATATTCGTGACCATGATGGGAAGTCTTGATCCAATATCCGAGGTTGCAAAATTTGTAGATGGGATGAATATGGCTGAGCCCGCAGCCGCCGAGGAAGTGTTGCGTATGGTTCTCAATGACTGCAAAGGAATAGAGCGAACCATGCGACCATTCCGCGCGTACAATGGCGATGAAGTTGCGGGCAGTGTCGCGGCTGTATTTCGGGGTGGCCCAGGACATCCACGGGCTGAGTTCGGGCAGGGAATCCTGCACGGCCTGATGGAGAAGTTCCTCATCGCCGAATTCATAAGGCCGTAGGGTGATAATACCATCGGTCAGTTTTGTGAAGGGGAACACGGGCGCTCAGTTAAATCAAAAGAGACACTTCGCTACTGGTTCGGGTTGAAGTGTCTCCGTAGAGTCGTCATATGAATTGGCAGATCAGGAAATGTAATCCCTCAAGTTATGCTCAACCGCATAGGCGGCTGCCTCGGCGCGGTTGTTCACATTTAACTTTGAGAGAATGCTTGAAACATAATTACGTACGGTGCCTTCGCCGAGGAAGAGGGTCTTGGCAATCTCACGATTGGTCTTGCCTTCCGAGACGAGCAAAAGCACATGCTTTTCCTGCTGGCTGAGGTGGGCAAAGGCAGAGGCTTCCTCCTCCTTGACCGCACGCCGCACTTCCTGAAAGACACGTTGCGTCACGGCCGGGTCAAGCAGGGCTTCACCGCGTCCCACCGATTCCAGAGCCTTGACCAAATCCTCGCTGCCGATCTGTTTGAGAATGTAGCCCGAAGCGCCCGCGCGAATGGCCGAAAACAGCATTTCATCTTCCGCGTAGGAAGTGAGCATAATGACCTTTGTATTGGGAAATTGATTCACGATCTGCTCACAAGCTTCGATGCCGGACGTGCCAGGTAGGCGGATATCCATCACCACCACATCGGGCTTAAGGGTTGCGGTCTGGTCAAGCGCTTCTCGCGCCGACCCAGCCTCTCCCACTACGTCAAATTGCGGATGTCGCTCAAGCAGGGACTTCAAACCAAGCCGTACAACTTCATGGTCATCAACAAGGACAATTCTCTGTTTCTTCATGCGCATTATTTTACCCTATGAATTTGGAAAAAAGGGGCAAAATTCACTTATTTTTTGCATTTTTCAAGGTTCGCAAATGTTCCTCAATGTGAGCCAGACCGCGCTCGGCCCACAATTGCAAGGTCAATTCACCGCCCAGCGTTTCATGACGGCTCAACCGCGACCATGATTCTTGCGGCATTGCTTTCAATAAGATGCAAATTTCTTTCATCTCTGTAGAAAATCCTTCCAGAATAGATTCGAGGGCTTCGTCAGACCGATAGTGCTCAACCATCCAGACATCTCCGTCAAAGTTCGAGAAAAGGGGATTTTCTTCTTCCAAAGTCCGGCGGAGACGTGCGCCATAAACGAAATGACTGACATCGCGCACATGTGTTGCGACCTGGTGAACATTCCAGTCACCGCCGGCGTTTGAGAACCGATCCTTGAACAGGAGACTCTCCGCGCAAAACTCGCGGGCGGCCGCCCCCAGCCGGTCAATTAATTTCTCGCGATATTCCAATAACTCTTTCATGATTCCTCCAGCAGGTTAAGCGCTTCTTCAAAAGAGGATACCGCGTAAACTCGAATGCCATAAGGATTTAACTCTTCATCCGCCCGGCGGGATAATTCTGCCAGCCCGGCTTTGCTTGTGAAATACGCGCCCGCTTCTTTAACGGATCCGTCACCTGATCCCGCAACCAGATTTAGGATCACACCCTGGCCTTTTGCCTTCATCACCCGCCCCACCGATTGGATCATCATGAAGGCCCCGGTCAGGTTTACATCCAGAACACGATGCCAGTCCCACTCGTCCATGGCCAGCAGCGGGGTGTGAGGTTCCACGGCCGCATGATTGATTAACACATCGATGGCGCCGAAGTCATCTTCTGTGCTTTTGATAACAGACTGCGCACCGACCTTTTTGGCAATATCTTCAATGTAGGCTTGGGCCGTGCCGCCATGGGCTTTAATGCCGTCCACCAGGTTTTCCACATTCAATGGAGAAATGTCGTTGGCTGCGACAAGTGCCCCCCGGCGGGTCAGTTCCTCGGCAAGTTTGCGCCCAATTCCCTTGCCTGCGCCGGTGATAAGAATGACTTTATTGCTTAAGTCCATAATGATTGTGCGCCTCTTTTTTTGCGAGTCTAATTGCAGGCCGGAATCATATCCGGATTTTCGCTGGCATTCAATGGCAGTCCAAAATAAGGTGTAGGGTCGTAGGTGTTCTCGATTTCCAATTCGTTTTTGAACTTTCCAAAGCCGTCATCCTTGACGATTGAAATATGCAAATGCACGCCGACTGGGTTGTTGGGGTCGCCAGAGTAGTTGCCCTGGTAGCCCAGCAAAGTACCGGCTTGTACGAAAACCTCCTCCGTTCCAGCCGGAAATTCTGGGGCGATGAAAGAATTCCCGTTTGGGTCTGCCATATGGGTATAGTACACCCAAATTTGACGGGCAGGAGCAAGCGGATCTTCCGGTATGCGAATAATGACCGTCGAGATCCAATCGGCCTGGCGGGTGAGGTAACCGGGGTAGGCGGCAATGACCGGCGTTAGGCCAATATCCGTCCCGGCGAAAATGTCGAGGCCAGTGTGCCGGTGACCGGGGCGGAAAGAATCGTCCCAAATGTAACCGATCAGGCCATGGGTTGGGTACATGAACGGCACATCACCACAGCGATCTCCAGCCGTAATCTTCAATTCGGGCCGCGAAGATGGATCTCGAATATAGGCGACCACTTCAGAACTTCGTGCTGCGCTCCGGCCATAGACGAAATACAGATAAACTCCTGCGGTTGCAATGGCAACAGGGAAGGCGAAGATCAAAAACTTTTTGAACATAACTGAATTATAAGGGCTTTGTCAGGTTAGGAAATTGACTATTGATTTTATGGAGAAAATTTGTAATAATTGACGGGTATTAACAATAATGCAAACTCTGCAACGCGATCAAACTTTGGGTGTGGAAAATTTCACTGCTGAGCAGGAATGTGATTTTTGCTGCCTGATGGGCGAAATGAATACAACCACCGTTTTCTCAACGGTGGTTGTATTTTTGAAAGGAGGTGAATCTATCTGATATTTTAGATGTTGCGTACTACGAAGGCCATCATATGAAGTACCTAAACTCAAAAGAGGAGAATCTTTCATGAAGACCAAGTGGTTCAATGTAATTTTGGTTTTGTTGATGTTGGTTGTAAGCAACGTGCCGCTCGTGTCGGCGGATTCGCTCACTCCGGCAAACCCTGCGCTTTCCGCAGAAACTGGGGAAATGACCAATGAAACCCCATCGCTTTGGTTCGTCGAACTTTCAGGCGCGCCAACCTCCGAGGGGAATTCTTCTTTGGCGGTCGAGTCTGAGCACAAGAAATTCCGCGATGAAGCAAAGAAAGAAAATATCAAATATGAGGAAGAACACAGCTATGCATCCTTGTGGAACGGTTTTTCCGTCTCTGCGACCACCGCGGAACTTGGAAAACTGAGCCGCATGCCTGGTGTGGTCGGCATCTACCCGGTGATGAAAGTTTCTGTCCCCGAGACTTATTCCTCCAATCTGGACCCCGAACTCTTCTCCGCGCTTGCACTTAGTGGTGCGGATGTGGCCCAATCAGAGCTGGGCTTTACCGGCAAGGGCATCAAAGTGGCCGTTATGGATACCGGTATTGACTATGATCACCCCGACCTCGGTGGTTGTTTTGGCCCCGGCTGTCGTGTGGTTATGGGCTGGGACTTTGTCGGCGATGCTTATAATGCCGACCCTGCTTCCCCCAACTATAACCCCGTCCCCACTCCCGATCCTCTCCCGGATGACTGCAATGGCCATGGAACGCATGTGGCCGGTATCATCGGTGCGAATGGCGCTGTCGTTGGTGTGGCCCCAGAAGTAACTTTTGGCGCTTATCGTGTTTTCGGCTGTAGCGGCTCCACTAACGATGATGTCATGCTGGCTGCAATGGAACGCGCCTACCAAGACGGGATGCAGGTGCTCAATATGAGCATTGGCGATGCATATCAGTGGCCCCAAGCACCAACCGCTGTGGCGGCCTCCCGCCTTGTTAAGAAGGGCGTTGTAGTAGTTGCCTCCATTGGCAATAATGGTGCGAATGGCCTGTACGCGGCTGGCGCACCTGGCCTCGGCGAAAGTGTGATCGGTGTTGCCTCCTTCGATAACACCACCATCACCCAGCCGGCCTTCGGCATTTCCCCGGATGGCGCTCTGATCGGATTCAATCCGGCCACTGCCGCTCCGCTTCCGCCCACATCCGGCACTCTCCCAATCGCCCGCACCGGGCTTCCCACCTCAACTACAGACGGCTGCGTAGCCTTGCCTGCTGGAAGTCTGGATGGCCAGATTGCGCTCATTCGCCGTGGCGGTTGCACCTTCTTTGCGAAGGCTTTCAATGCCCAAAACGCTGGTGCAGCGGGCGTAATCCTTTATAACAACGCCGCAGGTGGATTGAACCCGACTGTGGCTGGCGCTGCCCCGATCACAATCCCTGTGGTGGCAATCACTCAGGCTGATGGCGTCCTTATCAATTCCCGCTTGGACGCTGGCCCGGTTGACCTGACTTGGGGCACCGAAACCTTCACTGTCCCCAGCACCACCGGTGGTTTGATCTCCTCCTTCAGTTCCTACGGTCTGTCGCCTGACCTGGCTCTCAAGCCCGATATCGGCGCTCCCGGCGGCAATATCTGGTCCACCTATCCTCTTGAAGAAGGTGGATACGCCAACTTGAGCGGTACTTCCATGGCGTCGCCGCATGTGGCTGGTGCAGTAGCTTTGCTACTCCAGTCGGCTCCCAAGACCAAGCCAGGGGATGTTCGCAGCATCCTTCAGAACAGCGCCGAACCCGCTTTGTGGTCGCTTGCCCCTCAATTTGGTATTTTGGATAGCGTCCATCGCCAGGGCGCCGGTATGCTTCAGATTGACAATGCCATTACAGCGACAACTCGCATCGAGCCTGGTAAACTTTCACTTGGTGAAAGCCAGAACGGCCCTGTAACGACCAAACTGAAGATCCGTAATAATAGTAGGACAAAGGTGACGTATGACCTTTCCTTTGAGAACGCGCTTGCTACTGGCGGCGTCATTACACCCAGTTTCTGGGAATCGAATGCGAATGTAACTTTCAGTAAATCAAGTGTGACAGTTGATGGCAGGGACGATGCTGAAGTGCGCGCGACGATCACCCCCCCCACCACCGATTGGGTTCCGGATCAGGGCGTGTATGGCGGTTATATCGTCTTTACCCCGCGCGACGGCGGACAAGTTTATCGCGTTCCGTTCGCAGGCTTTGTCGGTGATTACCAGTCCATTCAGGTATTCAACAACCCCTTTGGCCTGCCTTTCCTCGTTGATCAGGATTGGAACGATGCCACGAGCTTTACTCTTGCCAATGGCGACCTTCCGACCTTCCTGGTTCACCTGGATCACCAGTCCCGTATCTTCAAGATGGAAGCCTTCAATGCCAGCAATGCCAAATCCGTTGGCACCATCCTGCAGCTGGATTATATGGTTCGTAACAGCACCACGACCGGTATCTTTGAGTTCAATTGGGATGGCACCACGACCGGTAAGGACAACAAGGTTTATACCGCACCCAACGGTCAGTACTACGTGACGATCTCTGTGCTCAAGGCGCTGGGCAACCCCAAGAATCCCGCGGATTGGGAGACCTGGACTTCGCCCGTCTTCGATCTTGCTCGTCCGTAATTAAGACTAGTACTTTGAAATAAATTTGGGCTGACAGTAGTCTGTCAGCCCAAATCTTTTAATGGCTTGAAGCGGTTTTTTACGGTGTGGGGGCGATGAATTTTTCGGCCCCTGAGCCGCAAAATACAACGGCTTCCCCACTGTCTGTGTGATATGGGTACGAATTACCGTTCGCTTCCAGAGTTAACTTGAATCCGGGCGTCACCACTTGAAGGTACATTCCATTGGGCTGTGGGCAGCCTAAACTGGAATCGGGCCAGGTGACCGCTTCCACTTCTGTGATTTGGATCTGGTCGGTGTTGATCTGCAGTTTCTCCGCCAGGTGTTTTACAGCGATTTGCGCCACGGGAGGTACATTGGCGTTTGGAGATGACGGCAGCACATCTTCGCTGCCGTCGCTGATACCGTCAGTTGGGGGTAAGGTTTGGGGGATGAGTTGTCGGGGCATGGAAGTCTCCGTTGCAGCGGCAGGCTCTGGCGGAGGAGGCGAAGCGGGGCTTCCCGCGCATCCTGCTGTAAAGACCAGGGCGCATGCCATCAGAAAGGAAGAGAAGGTTTTCATAAAAGTTTACTCCTTTTGATTTTATACCCATAGACGTACTAACAGCGAAAAAGGTTCGCGTGTTTCAAACATTTCTTTTATATTTTGCTGGCGAATTTCTTACATATGCAATTTAACATAGGCACATTGATATCGGTAACCCAAAAGGAGAAAATAAAAATGTCCCTCTATCTTTATTCACAACCCCGTCATGCCGTCCGCCACTGGGTGCAGCAGCCTCAAACCCGCTCGCTCGGAGTCAACGTCCGCGAAGAGGATGATGCCTACTTCCTGTCTGCGCTCGTACCCGGATTGAAAGCCGAAGACCTCACCATTGAGGTGCTGGAGAACGTGGTCAGCATCGAAGGCGAATACAAGGCGGAAGAAGTGGAATACCTGTTGAGTGAATTGCCGCAAGGATCCTTCCGCCGGACTCTGCGCATGCCGGGCGAGATCGCAGCAGAAAATGTGGAAGCGAAGATCGCCGATGGCGTTCTGACACTCCGGCTGCCCAAGGCCGAATCTGCCCGCCCGAAGAAAATCAAGATCGAAGTCAACTAACCCCGGAAGCCGCGCCCAAAGCGCGGCCTCTTTTTTGACAGTATAATTCCGGGACTCTTAGGTTTCGGAGAATTTCTGTGCGTGTAAAACAAATTCTGTCAGCCCTTCTTTTTATTGCCATTCTCGCTGCTTGTGGTGCGGATGAGCCCACTATCGCCGCCCCGACGGTCGTCCCGACGGACACCCCTCCGCCGACCGCCACGGTTATCCCAACATCATCCACGCCGCTGGCCATCCTCGTTCTGCCTGCGGACATGGATAAGACTTCCTTCGACCTGTATCAAAAAACGGTCTATGATCTTGCACAGGCATCCGGATATCGCTTCCAGGTCCGCAATACGTTAACCCCTCAAGATGTAGCTGACCCAACCCTGAAAGTTGTTGTGGCGCTGCCGCCCGACCCGGGAATTGGAACGCTCGCCCCGGTTGCTCCGAATGTTCAATTTTTGGCGGTCAATATTCCCAACCTGAACGCGGGCGGAAACCTCAGTGTGCTGGCCCCCGGCAATGAAGCGGAACTGCCCGCCTTCCTGGCCGGCTACACCCTGGCAATGCTCTCAGTGGAATATCACATTGGCATGTTATATCCCGATGGCGATAATGATGCCGTTCGCGCAGTGAACGCCTTTAATAACGGCATGCGTTACTTCTGCGGGTTGTGCAACCGGCTGTATTATTCCGCCATCGAATACCCAACCTTCTTGAATATCCCCGTAGGCGAAGACCCCGGCAAATACGGCGGCTATGCCAATGTGCTCATCAATGACCGTGACGCAGATTCGCTGTATATCTACCCCTCCATTGCCAGCGACGATTTCCTGACCTATGTCGGCACGCAGGGTGTTTATCTGATCGGCACTCAAATGCCCGAATCCCGCCCCGGCGGCTGGGTGATGACCATCACTCCCGATACCATCAAAGCGATCCAGCAGACATGGCCCAGTTTAGCGGCCGGGCAGGGCGGCATCAACGTTCAATCTCCGCTCGGGCTTGCAGATGTGGATTCAAGCATCCTCACCGCCGGGAAGTTGCGCGTGGTGCAGGAGACGCTGGATGCCCTGATCTCAGGACGCATCCTGACCTCAAACCCCTAAAATCAGGGATTAGCGTTGTCAATGAAAAATGCCTTGACTGCCCCCTGACCACCGTGATAGACTCCGGTCACACCTTGATAAAAGGAATCTCAAAGAAAGGAGCGTACTACCCATGTTCATGAAAAAAGCCCCTACCCCTTCAATCGCCGCCGGACTCTCCGGTTTCGATACTCGTAGTGCGCCCGTTCAACGTTAGGCTTCGATCGCAGTCTGACGACCACGGCGCACAAAGCCCGTGGTCGTTTTTCTTTAAATCCCCCCAGCGGCCATGGGTATCGTCCCATGACCGTTTTTATTTTATGTAAGGAAGAAGGAAATCATGTTCGGTATTCAGACCCAATTGTTTGAATCGCAGGATGTTCGTTTCGGTCTCATCGATCATGAAACGCATCCCGGGATCGAATCCAGATGGACACATGACGAAGAATTCATGTGCCTGATGGAGTTTAAGCCTGTGCGTCCGCTTTCGCCTGCGATGGTAAAAAAGCAATACGAAGCCATTGAAAAAGACATGGACACACAGAAGAATCTTTTTTATTTCACCATCCTCACAAAAGAAGATGAGCGCCTGATCGGCAAGGCCCTCATCGAATGGGTGGATTGGTCCAACGGCAACGGGTTTATTCGCATCGGCATTGGCGAGCCCGGGTTCCGCTGCAAGGGCTATGGCTCGCAGGCGCTCAACTTGTTGCTGCGCTATGCCTTTGGCGAGTTGAATCTTTACCGCGTCACCGCTGTGATGCCCGCCTACAACGAAGGTGCGTTGCGGCTTTTTCAAAAATTCGGCTTTGTTGAAGAAGTGCGTCGCCAGAAGGCCATGCACTGTAATGGTAAATTTTGGGACATTGTCAGTTTCGGCTTGTTGAATACCGAATGGTCTGATCTGACGTTTTGATACAGTGGACTCGTAAGCAGGTTGCTGTGCAGAGATTGGCTGGAGGTGTGAAATGAATCAGATACAGGAAGTGCTTCAAAACCATACCCTGAAATTGCGTCCCGTGGCCTGGGCAGATGTGAACGCTGTGGCCCGGTTGATCTACGAAGTCTGTGAAGCGGACGGCGATGTAACCATCGCCGTCACGCCGGAGGAATTGGAACGCCAGTGGCATACCGAAGGGTTCAACCCCGAGACCGATGCCTTTGTCATGGAGACCTCCGATGGCAGCCTTGCAGGCTATGCCGAGATGTTCAACATCAAAGACCATGCCCATTTGAACCTCGATGCCTACTTCCATCCGAAGTTCAAATCCATTGCCGGGGCGTTGCTGCGCCGCATCGAAGAGCGCGCCCGGCAGGAGATTCCGCTTGCGGCTCCAGACTTGAAGGTCTTCGCCCGCAGCACCATCGATGGCAAGGACAACATCGGCAGGAGTCTTCATGAACAACTGGGCTTTTTCCCGGTCCGCTATCACTGGCGTATGGAAATTAGACTGAAAGCAGCGCCGCCTGCGCCAAAATTCCCTGCAGGGATCGAACTGCGCCCATTCGACAGGGAAAGCCAGGCCCGCTTCGTCTGGCAGGCAGAAAACGACGCCTTCAGCGAACATTGGGGCATGCATATCCGTTCCTTCGAACATTGGTCGCGCGTGCGGTTTGAAAGTTCAGAGTTCGACCCCAGCCTGTGGCAGGTCGCCTGGCAGGGCGACGAGATCGCTGGTTTTTCTCAAAACCGTTTTCGCATGGGAATTGGCTGGATCGGCGTATTGGGTGTCCGCAGGCCGTGGCGCAAACTCGGCCTGGGTCATGCCCTGATCCAGCAATCCTTTGGCGAGTTCTATAAGCGCGGCATGGCTACTGTGGGTTTGGGTGTGGATGCCTCCAACGCCACTGGCGCCACCCGTCTCTATCAGCGGGTGGGCATGGATATCGTCAGTGAATTCGTCTCCTTTGAGAAGGAATTGCGCCCCGGCCGCGAGCTGGAGGATGCCGGGGAGCGCAGGTAAGGCAGCCGCGAAAACCGGATCGCAGCGCGGCAAATTTCAGGGTAGAATCAGGTTTGTCTTTGCCATCTTACGAAAGGGCGTATTTATATGATGAACCTGCGATGCCTTTATTGCCAGACCCCGTTTACCCTGGGGCGCGTGGAGATGCTCTCTGCGCTTGTCTCCATGAATGATAGAAACCAGAACCACTACGACGCGCACTGCCCACGTTGCCGCCGCGCCAACTCCATTTCGCGCCAGCGGATGGAATTGTTCTTCCCCAACTGGAAGGAGGCTGCCAAACAACAACAGGCCGCCGCCGCATCTGCCACTGCCGCGCCGAATGTTGTACCCGCTGCCGCTTCCTTGAAAACGGAACCCCTGCCAAAGGCCTCCAAAGGCGCGGCGGCAAAATCTGCGTCCAAAAAGGAAACGCCTGCCGCTTCTGCCAAGACTTCTGAAACCAAACCTTCGCGTGCCTCGAAGCCCGCGTCTGCCAAAAAGACAACGCCTTCTTCCAAGCCTGCGCCTTCCAAAAGCACCAAAACCTCTTCGAAAGACAGCAAGAAAAAGTAGTTTATCTTTTGGAATCCACCCGCAGGCGCATTCATGCCCTGCGGGATTTTTTTGTAAATAAGGGATCTCTTATGACCATTCGCGCAGTATTTTTCGATTTTGGCGGCGTCATCCAGCGCACCGAATATCAGGCCCCGCGCCAGCAATTGGCCCAGCGCTTCGGCATGGATTATGACGACATTGACAAACTGGTCTTCGGCGGCGATTCTGCCCGGCGTGCCTCCGTGGGTGAGATCAAGGAGGATGAGCATTGGGCCTCCGTGTTGAAGCGTCTCAAGCGCCCTGTTTCCGAGATGCAATCCATCAAGGATGAATTTTTTGGCGGCGACGTGATCGACCACGAACTGGTCGAGTTCATCCGCTCGCTGCGTAAAAAAGTACATGTGGGCCTGATCTCGAATGCCTGGGATGGGATGCGTCCGTTTCTTGTGAAGAGCGGCCTGATCGAACTGTTCGAGACGGTGATCATTTCAGCAGAGGTTGGGGCGATGAAGCCCGACGCAAAGATCTATCGCCTTGCGTTGGAACAGGCCGGGGTTCAGGCAAGCGAAGCGGTCTTTATCGATGATATGCCGGTCAATATTGACGCTTGTAAGCAAATCGGCATGCATGGTGTTCCGTTTAAGAATCCGCAAGATGCCATCAAACAATTGAAACAGCTTTTAAAGCGATAAACCCGTGAACACAACCCCGCAACTTTTTATACGCGACCTCGGCGGCGGATTAATATTGCGCCATGCCTCTCCGGAAGATGCGGATGCGCTGGCCGAGATGAATAGCAACATGCATGGCGACGAGCCTGGCCAGCCCAACCGGCGCATCGGTACCTGGACCCGTGACCTGCTCGCCAAACCCCACCCGACTCTTGTCCCTGGGGATTTCACCCTCGTTGAAGAAATTTCCACCGGGCGAATCGTTTCTACTTTGTGTTTGATTCCGCAGACCTGGATGTATGAAGGCGTTGAGTTTGGCGTTGGGCGGCCGGAACTTGTGAGCACTCTGCCGGAATTCCGCAAGCGCGGCCTCGTGCGTATTCAAATGGAAGAGGCACACAAATGGAGTGAGGAACGCGGACATCTCGCTCAGTTCATCACCGGTATTCCATACTTTTATCGTCAGTTTGGCTACGACATGGCGCTTGACCTGGCCGGACGGCGTTATGGGTTTGAGGCCAACCTGCCAGCCCTGAAGGAAAGCCAGCAGGAACCCTATCATTTGCGCCCGGCAGTGGAAGAAGATGTTGAGTTCATTGCCCAACTCTACGACGAATCGAAGAAGCGTTACGCCATTTTCTGCAAACGCCCGGCTGAAGTCATTCGTTATGAGATGAATATCCAAAGCCCCGACAGTATCATTCATAACGACCTTGCCGTGATCGAGGACACGCATGGCGGGCGCGTAGGGTACATTCAGCATACAACCGAGTTGTGGGTCGGCGGGGTGCATGCAATTACTTTTGAAATTGCCCGTGGCGCACCCTGGTTGGAGATCGCCCCAAGTGTGGCGCGATATTTATGGAAAAAGGCTGGCGAGTATGCTGCGCGCGATTCCATGCCGCGCACTTCTTTTGGTTTTCACCTTGGGGAGTATCACCCCGTGTATGAGGTCATGGATGATCGGCTTCCCGCCGTACGCAAGCCTTATGCCTTTTATATGCGGGTACCCAACCTGCCCGGTTTCTTGAGGCACATCCGCCCGGCGTTGGAAAAGCGACTGGCAGAGTCGGTGGCGGCTGGGTTCAGCGGGGAATTGAGGGTGGGGTTTTACCGCGATGGCCTGCTCTTGAAGTTTGAACGCGGACAAGTTGCCTCTGTTGAAGCACTGAAGGTGACTTCAGGCGTCCAAGTGGACGCAAACTTTCCCGACCTGACCTTTTTGCATCTGGTCTTCGGTCACCGCAGTTTCGACGAACTTCATCACACCTTTGCGGATTGTTACTGGGAAAATCATACGGCGCGTGTTTTGCTCAATGCATTATTTCCCAAAAAATTATCGGCTGTCCATCCCATCTTTTAATTTTTTCATCTTAAATTCCCCTCTACAGGAGTGCAAAGACTGTTAATTGACGCATCAAGAACTTTGCAAGTATAATTTTGGAACTATCCCTTATTGTTGGGAAGTAGAGGCAAAATGGCCCTGCGCGGAAATTTACGAGACTTTACGATCACTCAACTTTTGAATTTGATCAACCTGGCCGGTAAAACAGGCACCCTGGTCGTGGATGGAACCACGGAACAGGCGCACATCTCTTTTCGTGCCGGGAAGCTGGCCTATGCCCGCATTGGCAAGGAAGATGGCAGCCTTGCTGCGGTCTTGTACAAGGCCAACAAGATCAACGCCAACCAATACCGCGCCATCGCCGACCGCGCCGGGCAGATGACCGACAAGGAACTCGGCCTGCTCTTGATTAACGCGGGGTATGTTACGCAGGAAGATATCCTGCTGAATTTGCAGTCTTATTTCACAGACCTGGTTCGCAAGTTATTCACGTGGGTGGAAGGCATCTTTCGCTTTGAAAACGATATCCTCCCGCCGGAAGACCGTATCAATGTGCGCATGGACCTGGAGAACATCATCATCGAAGGTTCGCGCCAGCTGCGCGAATTGGAACAACTGCAGGATGAAATTCCCAGCCTGGACATGGCGCTGAAGTTCACCGAACGCCCATTGACCAACATTAACCTGAGCGTCGATGAGTGGAAAGTGGTCAAATTTGTAGACCCTAAGAACTCGATGCGCCAGATCGCAAAAACGAATAAACTGACCGAACTTGAGGTGCGCCGGATTGTGTACGGCCTGCTGCAAGCCGGGTTGGTGGAATTGGTTCGCCCTGCCAATGCGCAGATGCCGCCCAATGCCAGGAACTTCCCAACCCAGGACAAAGAAGAACAGAAATCATTGATCAATAAACTGATCGGCCGTATTCGTCAGATCTAATTTTCCCAGGCCGAAAGGATAGGAATTATGCAAACGGTCAAAATGGTAGTGACAGGCCCATTCAGCGCTGGCAAGACCCAGTTCATTCAGTCCGTCAGCGAAATCGATGTGGTGGCCACGGAACGCAAAATATCTTCAGATGAAGAACGCAGCGTCAAATCCTCCACCACAGTGGCGATGGATTTTGGCCGCATCACGGTGGACGAAGATCTGGTCTTGTACCTGTTCGGCACCCCGGGTCAGAAGCGTTTTGACTTCATGTGGGAAATCCTCTCCGAGGGTATGCTGGGCTTTATTGTCATGGTCGATAGCACCCGGCCGGAGACTTTCCGCGAAGCTCGCTCCATTCTTGAGACCTTTCGCGCTTATGCGCCCACGCCTTATGTTGTGGCCGCCAATAAGCAGGATATGGATGACGCCTGGGACCTTGAAGATATGCGACATGCGCTTCGTCTGGATAAGAGCACCAAATTGCTGCCCTGTGTGGCCCGCGATAAAAGTTCCGTCAAAACGATCCTGCTGGAACTTTTATATAGCATCCTTCAAGAAATGGAATCCGGTAAATAACGACCACCGGATAATCTTTCACTGTGTCCTCAATTACCACGGATCAAGGCATCGTACACTATGAGGTTTATGGGCGGGGTCGCCCGGTTATTCTTCTGCATGGCTGGCTGGGCTCATGGGGGCTATGGCAGGAAACCATGGCGTACCTGGGGGCGTTCTACCGCACCTATGCCCTGGATTTTTGGGGCTTTGGTGAATCGGGCAAAAAGCGCGAGACCTACGCCGTTTCAGACTTTGTCAATCTTGTAGATCAGTTCATGGAGCAGCTTGGGATCGTGCATGCGCCTTTGGTGGGACATAGCATGGGCGGCACGGTCAGCCTGTCGGTTGCCATCAAATACCCCGAGCGGGTAAGCAAAGTGGTCGTGGTCGGTTCACCGATCGTCGGTTCCTCGCTGGCTCCTTTGCTCAAGCTGGCCGGGATGCGCCCCATTGCCTTCCTGCTTTTCAATATGATGGGCCCCTTTCGCGCTTTTATGAAATATTATTATTCGCGACTGATTTGCAAAGACCCGCGCTTTCCGGATATGATGGATCGCGATCTTTCCCGTACGACAGTGGAATCCTTCCTGCTATCCATCGCCTCCCTCCGTCGCACGGATTTGACTCCCATGCTCTCACAAGTGCGCGTGCCTGCCATGGGCATGTACGGCGATAAAGACCTCATTGTCCATCCGCTGCAATGGCAACCCATGCAAAAAGGAATCCCCCATGCGGTGATCGAACGCTTCCCGCAGTCTGGCCACTTTCCGATGTTGGAGGATCCGACCCACTTCAGCCAGATCTTAAAAATTTTTCTAGATGAAACATACCCCAACCCATGAGCGGTGAATCTTTCTTCTATCCCCAAAAGATGGGGAGGATCATTTTCCTGGGCCTGGAAGAGGTGATCGGTAAGAGTGGCCTCAACACCGTTCTTCGTTTCTCGAACTTCGAAGAATACATCAATAATTACCCGCGCGGGAGTGCAGAACGTACCTTCCCATTTGAACGGGTAAGCCTGTTGCAAAGCACACTGGAACAGGTTTATGGGCCGCGCGGCGGGCGGGGTTTGGCGTTGCGCTCCGGCCGCTCCTGTTTCAAGTATGGGCTTAAAGAATACGGCTCCATGATGGGCATCACTGAAATGGCTTTTCGCCTGCTGCCACTCTCCACCAAATTACATACCGGTGCTCAGGTATTTGCCGAACTCTTCAATAAACATACCGACCAGCATGTGCGGCTTGAAGAGACAGAGACACAGATTCTCTGGCACATTGAGCGTTGCCCCTTGTGTTGGGAGCGGAGCGAGAAAGAGCCGGTTTGCCATCTTGCCGTCGGAGTCTTACAGGAGGCCCTATATTGGCTTAGCGGTGGTAAAGTGTTCAATGTGGAGGAAACCGCCTGTAGGGCTTGTGGTGACCCTGACTGTACCATCGTGATCGATAAAAATCCCCTGGATTGAACCGCCCTAAAGGGCGGTTTTTTGTAAAGTGCTATCAAAATTGTTTTTTTTCATGCTTTTCTCATGCTTTGATTTATAATTCCGAGTATGTTGAAAGTTATTCTTCACGCGTCAAATCCGGTAATGCCATTCTGCGAGCCTGCGCGTGATCTGCGGATCCAAAATCAGCCACTTTGGTTGCATCAGCGGAATTTGCTGGCCCCTTACGTGACCCGAGAGTTGGAACTCAAACAAGGGGAGCCTCTCCGGCCGGTCCGCGAACCGACTCTGGTTTATCGTGATAACCTCTTTTTTGATAAGCCATACATTGAGACCTTTATGAAAGAGGCCTTGAAGCGCAAGCGCGCAGTTCGCGCTGCCTTCCACATTGACGATCCTGCCTTTCGCGAACACGCCCTACCCTTATCCAACTCCTATACCCCAGCCGGAAGTTTATATCTCGCCGATCTATGGTATTACCCCAACGGCCCGGAGGCTGGCGCGGAGCCGCTGATCATAGATATGCAGGCGCGTGAGATCGGTTATTATCACGTCCCAACCTATATGGCGGATCAAAGCGGTGATCTTGTCTTTCAAGTCCCTCTGCGCTCCTTGCTCGCCATTGATTCCTGGGTACATATCTTCATCGCAGATATGGTTTTTGGACAATTTGCACGTGGTGCCCGCTTTGAGAAGCGTGCCGATGAGGAATTACCTTTCAAGCTCAAAATCCTTGGAAAGGCCATCTACGAAGGCCGCCAGGTACTGGAATGTTCCGAAGCGGTGATCGTTGGGAAGGATTGTGTGATCGACCCAAGCGCCGTTATCAAAGGACCTGCGATCATCGGCGACAATGTCACCATTAATGCGGGCGCTGTCATCGATAACAGCATCATTGGGAACAACGTCAATGTATCGCAGGGGGCACAAGTCATGCTCTCTGTGGTGGGGGATGGCGCCTTCCTGCCGTTCCGTGCCGCCTTGTTCATGACAACCATGATGGAAAATAGCATGCTGGCGCAGAACACCTGCCTGCAAATGTGCGTGGTCGGCAGAAACACGTTCATTGGCGCCGGTTCCACCTTCACCGATTACAACCTCATCCCGATTCCTTTGCGCGCCAAAGATGGGAATGGAAATTTGAGTCTGGCAAACCGCCCGGTCCTGGGCGGCTGTGTCGGCCACAATTGCCGCATCGGCGCTGGCATGGTGGTGTACCCGGCCCGTACCATTGAATCGGATGTGGTGCTGGCTGCCACTGCCGAACGCAGGGTGATTGACCGCGACATCACTTTTGACCAGAGCGACCACCACAAATGGAAACTCGCTCATTTACATCAAACCCCCTATCATCGTAAAGAGAAAGATGAGGTTGAGTCCTGGTAGCAATGGATACGTTTGCGTTCATCATTCATCCCATCGATCCCAAACGCGACGTGAGCAGGAAATTCCCGGTTTTGGGAAAGGTATTGTCCGAAAAACAGATCGATTTTTTCTCCACTTTTTTTCCGCCTGTTTATATCTCGGAGATCGAAGGTATTACTTCACAGGCCACCGGCAAGACCATCAAGGGCTGGTTCATTGCCTGCCCATACACTCCGCGTCGGATGATGCAACTCCCCGAAAGGACGGTCTATCGCAAGATCGTGCAGACAGGCCATATGGCGGAACGACTCGGGGCGCAGATCCTTGGCTTGGGCGCTTTTACTTCAGTGATCGGTGATGCCGGAGTGACCATCGCCAACCGTCTGAATATTCCTGTCACGACCGGCGATTCCTATACGGTAATGATGGCAGTACAGGCCATTCGCGAAGCAGCCAGGGCGATGGATATCAAGATGGCGGATGCGACCGTCGCGGTGGTGGGAGCCACAGGCTCCATTGGGCGCGTCTGTGCCGAATTGATTGCCGGGGAGGCCGCCCGGACGTTGCTCATCGCCCGGGATGAGAAAAAACTTGAGGTTCTGCGCGACCGGCTTCAGGTCCGCGCGAGAAGCGAGTTATGTATCAGCACGAAAATGGATGTTTTAAAGGAAGCCCAGTTGATCCTGACCGTTACCAGCTCCATTCACGATGTCATTCATCCGGAACATTTGCAGCCGGGGAGCGTGGTTTGCGATGTGGCCCGCCCCCGTGATGTTTCTGCAATGGTGGCCGCAGTCAGAGATGATATATTAGTGATCGACGGCGGAATGGTGGATGTGCCAGGCCCCGTGAATTTCCATTTTAACTTTGGCTTTCCAGCGGGCAAGGCATACGCTTGCATGGCGGAAACGATCGCCCTGGCGCTGGAGGGACGTTTTGAAGATTACACTGTTGGAAAGGACATTACCCTCGAACGGGTTCAGGAGATCACAGCGATCGCAGACCGGCATGGGTTTCGGATGAGCGGTTTTCGCTCGTTTGAACGCGAAGTGACCGCAGAGCAGATCGAGACTGTTCGAAGGAATGCCCGCAAAGGAACAATGCGCTTAGGAGGCTTTCATGAGTAACGCTCGCCTTTTGGTAGTGGAAGACGATCTTGACATCGCCAACATGCTGAAGATTTATTTCACCGGGTTGCACTATGATGTAGAGGTGGCGAACCGCGGACGGGATGCCCTGGAAAAAACCAAGCACGCCTTACCGCACCTGATCGTGCTGGACATCATGTTACCGGATATCGACGGGTATGAGGTCTGCCGCACCTTGCGCACCAGCACCCGTACCAGCCACATCCCGGTGATCTTCCTGACCCAAAAAGACGAACGCAGCGACAAATTGCAAGGCCTGGAGTTGGGCGCTGATGATTACATTACCAAGCCTTTTGATATTGAAGAATTGAAACTGCGCGTACAGGGGGCGATCCGCCGCTCGGAACGCGAAAGCCTCACCGACCCGCGCTCTGGCCTGCCCGCCGGTCGTTTGATCGAAGAACAGCTGCGCCGCATCATCCGCGAGAAAGGCTGGGCATTGCTGGATGTACGTGTCAATAGCTTTGAGCCGTTCAAGGATGTGTACGGCTTTGTGGCGGGCGACGATGTGCTGCGCTTCGCGGCCATGTTGATCGGCGAGGTGGTGGATGATCTTGGAACGCCGAGCGATTTTATCGGCCATGCCGGGGGCGATAACTTCATCATTATTACCACGGGTGAGGTTGCGCCGCAGATCCGTCAGAAGATCAAGCAACGTTTCGCAGAAGAAGTTCAAAGCCATTACAACTTCATCGACCGTCAGCAGGGATTTATCCAGGCTCCCAAGGCCGATGGCGAAGTGGAAAAGGTTGGCTTTATGACCATGGCGGCAGGGCTCGTGTCTCCGGACTTGCATTCCTTTGCAGATATTCGCGAGATCACGGAACTGGCAGCCGAAGCCCGCCGGCAAGATGGATCTGCATAAGCATCGATGGTAGGTGAGCGTTTCACATGTTGTCCGGGTTAGGCATTAGCCTGTTTCTTGCTGGGCTTGCACTGGTGGTGATCGTGCTGGCCTGGCTGACTCTGCGTATGCTTCCACGGACGCAGGCGCTGCCTTCATCCCAGCTGAACTCCCCTGAATTCCCCGAATCCTCACAATCAAAAGAGGCAGTCATCATTCTACAGCCCGGCGGGCGTGTGGAGTACATCAGCCCGCGCGCCCGGTTGTATTTCAACCTGCGCGAGAATGAGCCCTATGATATTGAACGGCTTGCACGGCATATTCGCCCATCTGATGATTTTCTGGACCTGTGCGCCACGCCCGGTTCGAAGCGCCTCTCTGTAGGCGGCAGGCCTGTGGAGATCGCCTCGTATGAAGTGCCAGGCGAATATCCCATGATGCTGGTTTCCCTGCGCAGCAAGGAAGGTGTTTCCGGGTCCGACCATGGCAACGGGAACGGCAATGCGAATGAGGTCCTTCAATTTGCCACAGAATTCAGCCAGGGCATTGCAGCCAGCCTTGACCTCAATTCAACCGTGCGCTCCATTCTTGATCACGTCAGCCGCCTGGTTCCATCAGATGTATTGGAATTGAAGTTGTGGAACGCTGAGCGCCAAATGCTGGTGCCCTATCGTTTCCAGCAATCGACTGCTGGACGCGTGGTGACTGCGACATTATCTCAATTTGGCAGTCTGACTGAACAACTGGCCCTCCAACGAAAACCATTCATGCTTGATAATGTCCGCTCGGAGTTTGCCTCAAATGGCGAACTCTTGGGCATTCAATCCTACATCGGGATTCCACTCTCTGCCGGTGGTGAGCTGGTCGGCACGCTTGAAGCCGGGCAGATGAACAGCGGCGCTTTTGGGATGAACGACCTGGACCTGTTGGTACTGGTATCTGGCCAGGCGGCGGTGGCCATTCGCAATGCCAGGCTGTACGAAGAAGAACAACGCAGACGCGCCGAACTGGCGGGTCTTGCAAACTTAAACCAGGTACTGGGTTCCGTGCGCGATATTCAGGATGTGTTCCACCGCCTGGTCGAGAGCGCAGCGCCCCTCTTTCAAACGGAAATTATCGGTTTTCTGTTGTTCGATGAAGACCGTCGTGTGCTGGAAGGCAGGGTTCCATTCCGCGGGTTGCCCGCGCATGTGGTTGAGTTCTATCGCGTTTCCATTCCCGCCGAAAGCCCCGCTGAAAAAGTGCTCGCAAACCAGCAGCCCATCATTACCATGGACGCGGTTCATGACGAGAACTGGCGCGCCCTGGGGTTGATCGATGTGGCCACCGCGGCAAGTTTGCGGGACAATGCTTTGATCCCGCTTCTTTCTTCGGGACGGATGCTCGGCTACTTCCAGGTCGGGCACCACACCCGGGGCATGTCCACCTTTACCTCCGAAGAATTGCGGCTGATGGATATTGTATCCAAACAGGCGGCCGCAATTATTGAGAATGTCTTACTGGTCAAGCAGGCGCGGGCTCGCGCCCAGCGCGCAGATGCTCTGCGCCGCATTGCCAACCTGGCATCCTCATCTGCCACGCTAGACGAGATCTTAAAATATTCCATGCAGGAACTGGCCCGGCTCTTTCAAGTGGATTCAGCCGCCATCTTTTTGGTGGACGAGAACCACGGCGTTTTGCGGCTTCACCGCGAATCTTTGCACGGGGTTTCAGATGAAGTCAGCCGGGACTATTTCCAGATCTTTATGGACGACCCGAATTACCGCAACACAGTTTCGGGCAGCCGCACCTCCTTCATCTCGGGTCGCCTTAGCACCGACCGCAGGGTCCTGCCAGCTTATCGTCAAATTACCAACGCGCTTTCGGTAGAATCAGCCGTTGTGGTGCCGCTCGTGGTACGTGACCACAGCCTGGGCGAGCTGATGGTGGGCAGCCGCCGCGTGGATTATTTTAATTCCTACGACTTGCAAGTATTATCCACGGCTGCGGGGCAGTTGTCAGCCGCGGTGGAATCGGCCAGTTTATTGACACAGACCGATGAGAGTCTGAGGCGGCGCGTGGATCAACTTTCAGCGGTTTCCCGCGCCACGCGCGAGTTGGGCGCATCGCTGGATACCAGGCACCTTCTGCAGGCCTTTCATGATGAGAGTCTCCGTCTTACTGGCGCAAGTTGTGCATCCGTCCTGGTATTTGACCAAATGGCCGATGAGGAAGAAGAACCCCGGGTGGAGTTCGCCCTGGGGTGTGAGCATCAGCCTGGCCTCACATCCGCCGAGCGGACCGCACTTAAGCGGGGCGAACCATTTATCATTTCAGATTTTATTCAGGAAGGGATCCTGCCGCCTCATGATGAATCGCGTTCGGGAGTCATCATTCCTGTCTATTACCAGACCCGCACCATCGGGTTGATCTCGCTGCATTCAGCCCAGCCTGATTTCTTCAATAAGGATACGGTGGAACTTGCCCAGATGCTGTCTGTGCAGGCCGGGATCGCCGTCAACAATACCCAGCGCTATCAAGTGGAAAAACAGCGTACCGAGTTGATGCGCCGCCGCTCAGATACCCTGGTGCGTTTAACCGATGTCAGTTACGCCATGGGCAATGACCAGCCGCTCGAGCAGGCTTTGCAGGTTATTGCGCGTGGCATTCGGGATGCGACCCCGTTTCGCGTGGTGTTGATGAGCGTCATTGACCTGGATACGGCCCAATTGAACCGGGTAACCGCAGTAGGGGTTCCGCAGGAAAAACTCAACGAACTGCTTTCCCGTAAACAGCCCCTTTCAGGCCTTCAGCAATTGCTGCGCCCGGAATTCAAGATCAGCCGCTCGTACTTTATCCCTGCCGATCAGGCTCCATTGATGCCCTCAGAGGTTCACAGCATTGCCCTGGAACTTGAGGTCCTTCCCGAAAGGACTGCTGAAATGTGGGATGTGGACGATATTCTCATCATCCCGTTGGAAGACTCAGAAGGTCAGGTCGTAGGCATGATCAGTTTCGACGATCCCGCCAACGGCCTCCGCCCGGATATGGCCACCGTGGAATCGGTGGAAGTTTTTGCTTCGCAGGCGGCGTTGCTTATCAGCAACTCGCTGCGGCAGGGCGAACTGCGCAACCGGATTGGCTCGCTCTCCTCCGCGCTTGAACGCCAGCAGAAGCTGTTGGACATGACCCAGAACGATCTTCCCGTGCTCTTGCGCAAGGACCTTGAGCAGACTATTTCCCTCCATAACCTGGATCGCCGCGCTCAACGTGTACGCGCAGGGTTGAAGATCACCGAATCCGTCAGCCGCCAGTTGGATTCCACTTCGGCGCTCTCCGCGCTTGGAAGGGAGACATTGACGCAACTGGGCATGTCTGTGGCCTTGATTGCGGAGAATACCAATGAAGGCCCGCGCCTTTTGCATGTCATGGGCAGCCTGCCAAGATCTACCAACGTGGAAGCCCTGTTTGGCCAGCGCAATCCGCTGCGGGCCTGCCTGCAGAATGGGACGCCAATTCTGATTCCCAGCCTGGATGAGAACGAAGAGTGGCGCGATGCCAGCTTGTTGACCTCGCTGCGCGCCAAGGGTGTGATCTGCCTGCCCATCATGGTGGAGAGCAAACCGGTGGCAGCCATGCTCGCCACCAGCCCCGAACCGGTTCCTTCGTTCACTGATGAAGATATTCAGGTCTACACACAAATCTCCCAACAGACCTCGCTAATTCTTCAGAACATATCCCTCCTGAATCAGACCCGCCGCCGGTTGGATGAGGTGAAACTCCTGCTTGATTTCAGCCGCCAACTGTCGGGTATGGATTCCGAGGCGATTGTCAAATCCCTGCTGGATAGCGCGCGGCGCGTCATCCAACAAGCCCATGCCGGTGTGGTGCTGATCTGGAATTCCAAATCTGAAGTATTGACCCCGCACGCCGTCTCCGGTTATGCCGACAATGAAAGCATGCTTCGCATCAATTACCGCCTGGGCGAGGCACTACCAGGCAATACCTTCCTTGGAAAAAAATCGCGCCGATTGGATGAGATCAACTTTGCGCGCGAATATAACCTGGGAACGGAAAACCTGGCCTTCTATCGTCAAGCCACCGGCGGACGTGTTCCCGTCTCCAGCCTGCTTGTCCCCATCCTGACCCCCGAGCAAACTTTGGGCCTGCTGGTGTTGGATAACTTTAACACCACCGGCGCCTTCCGCCCGGAGGACGAGACCTTGTTGATTTCTCTGGCGCAACAAGTGGCCCTTTCACTTGATAACCTGCGCCTGGTTCAGGCGACGCAGGAACGCGCCGGTCAGTTACAGGCCTTGAACGACGCTTCCGCTTCGCTGACCTCAAGCCTGAGCAGCGACCAGTTGGTCAGTTCCCTGCTCGATCAGATGCGCTCCATCCTGCCTTATGACACAGCCGCGCTCTGGCTGCGAGACAAAGACCGCCTGGCCGTTGCCGCCACACGCGGCTTCTCCGACGCGGAGCAACGCCTTGGCCTCTCGGTGGCTGTGACCGATAGCGTGCTTTTCAAGGAAATGGCGCAGACCACACAGCCCATCCTCGTAAAAGACGTGCGCGAAGACCCGCGCTTCCTGCCGGTGGAGGCCCCGCGCCTTTCCTGGCTCGGCATTCCGTTGATTTCCAAAGGCGAGCTGGTGGGCGCCCTGGCTGTTGAAAAATGGCAGGCCAATTATTACACCCGTGAACAGATCCAGGTGGCGTTAACCTTTGCCAGCCAGTCTGCGATCTCGCTGGATAACTCACGCCTGTACGAAGACAGCGTCAAACGCGCCACGGAACTCGACCAGCGTTCACAGCGCCTGACCACACTCAACCGCTTCACCTCGGCGCTGACCCGTTCGCTCGATACCGATCAGATCCTCAACCTTACCGCCGAGGAATTATTGAAGGGTTTGAATGCGAAGCGGGTCTCTGTTGTGATTTTTGAACGCGGGAATGCCTACTGGAAGATTGCCATACCTCGTATTCGCTCCAAACTTCCACGCATCCTTCCAGACGCGCCCATCTTCAGCCGTTTGCGCGAGTCATTGGGAATCTTCAACACGGATGATGTCCGCACAGAGCCAGATTTGGGTTCGATCCTGGACATGCTGGGCGAGAATGCAAGAGCCTTGCTGGTTCTGCCTGTCAGCAGCGGCCAGGCCTTGACCGCTTTGTTCTTTGTTCAGATCACCGGGGAATCGCGCTTCACCGCCAATGAAGTGGAAGTGGCCCGCACCATCACCAACCAGGCCACCATTGCCATGGAGAACGCCCGTCTTTATCAGTCCTCCGTCCGTACGGCAGACCGCTTTTCTGTTCTCAATGAAACCAGTTCCCTTGTCAGCGCCAGCCTTAACCCGGAGGAAGTCTATTTATCCATTCATCGTGCTGCAGAGCGTTTGATCCCGCTGGATTCTTTCGTGATTACATTGTTGGACGCGAAGACCAACGAGATCGACCCTGTCTATCTTTTCGACATGGGCAGGCGGCTTGCCAGTCCGCGTGTGCCGTTTGGAAAAGGCTTGAGCAGCGAGGTGATTCGAACCGGAAAGCCTGTGCTGATCCAGAATTCGGAACAATCCGACCGCATGGGTACCCTGCAGGCAGGCGAAGGCGAGGGGACCCAATCTGTGATCGCCGTGCCAATGATCGTGGGCGGCCGCGCGGCGGGTATGCTCTCGGCGCAAAGTTACCAGCCGGATGTGTACGCCGAGGAGGATATGCAGATCCTTGGCACACTCGGGAATCAGGCTATTGTCGCCATTCAGAATGGCCGACTGTTCGAAGAGACGCAAACGCTGGCGTCGGAGTTGGAAGCGCGCGTCATCGAGCGTACGGCGCAATTGCAACGTGAGCAGCAAAGCACCGAGACCCTCCTGCGCATTCTCACCGAAGTTTCCTCCAGCCTTGACCTTGACCGCACCTTGAACCGTACGCTGTCACTATTGAACGACACACTGGGCGCAGAGCAGGGCACCATCCTGCTCGTGAACCCGGAGGATAACCTGTTGCATTACCGCGCTGGCTATGGGTATCTCTCGGACCGTTCCTTCACTCCCAATCGAACCGGTTTCACCCTGCGCATTGGCGAAGGGCTGGCCGGCTGGGTGGTGAAGAACCGCGATGCCGCCCTCGTGCATGACCTGCATAAGGATACGCGCTGGATTCGCAACCCGGCGGCAGGGCAGGACCATCGCAGTGCCATTGCCGTCCCCATGATGGTTGGCGAAGACGTGATCGGTGTGCTGATGGTCTTCCAACGTTTGGTCAACTTCTTCAACCCGGATATGCTGGTATTGGTAAAGGCGATTGCAGGGCAGGTTGCAGTGGCCATCAACAATGCCCGCCTATATGAACTCATCCGCGATCAGGCCGAACGCCTTGGCCTGATGCTGCGCAAGGAGCAGGTGGAAGCCAGCCGACAGCAGTCCATCCTTGAAGCCGTGGCGGATGGCGTGCTGGTGACCGGCGTTGACGGCCGCATCACCTTCGTGAACATTTCAGCCGTTCATATTCTTTCTGTTGAAGAATCTCGTTTGCTCGGAAATTCACTGGATGGTTTTGTGGGGTTATTTGGCCGGGCAGCGGTTTCCTGGACAACCACCATCCGCCGCTGGTCGGAGGATCCGACCACCTACCGCGCCGGTCAAATGTATGCCGAGCAGATCGAATTGGAGAACGGGCGCATCATCCTGGTGCATCTTGCGCCGGTCATTCATCAGCATGATTTCCTCGGTACGGTTTCCATCTTCCGCGATATCACCCGCGAGGTCGAAGTGGACCGACTCAAGTCTGAGTTTGTGGCGACCGTCAGCCACGAATTACGCACTCCCATGACCGCCATCAAGGGCTACGTGGATATCCTCACTATGGGCGCTGCCGGGCCATTGAATGAGAACCAGATGCACTTCCTGGATGTCGTCCGAAATAACATCCAGCGCCTTAACATTCTGGTCAGTGATCTGCTGGATATTTCCCGCATCGAATCCGGGCGCATTGTCCTTGAGCAGCAGCCGATCAACATGGTCCGGCTGGCCGAGGATGTGATTGCTGAAACCCTGCGACGTTCACAAACCGAAGGCAAGCCCATGGCGCTTTCCCTGGATGCCCCCAAGAACCTGCCCGGTGTCATGGGAGACACGGGCCGCGTGCGCCAGGTCCTCAGCAACCTGGTCAACAACGCCTTCAACTACACTCCCGAGAACGGCACCATCCGCGTCAGCATCCAACAGATGGGTGAAGAAATTCAGGTGGATGTGGAAGACAACGGCATCGGCGTTAAGTTGGAAGATCAGGAACGCCTCTTTGAACGCTTCTACCGCGGCGAACATCCGCTGGTGTTGGCCACCCCCGGGACGGGACTCGGCCTGCCCATCGTCCGTCAGTTGGTGGAGATGCATAAAGGCCGCATGTGGATGAAGAGTTCCGGTGTGCCGGGAGAAGGCAGCGTCTTTTCCTTTACCCTGCCCATCAAGAAGCATGGAGAATAAATGGCGAAAATCTTAATTGCGGAAGATGAACCCGACATTCGTGAGCTGGTGGCCTTCACTCTGCGTTTTGCGGGTCATGAAGTGGTGGCCACATCCAATGGCGAGGAGGCGCTGCAACAAGCAGGGCAGGTCAACCCCGATCTGATCCTGATGGATGTGCGCATGCCGAAGATGACCGGCTATGATGCCTGCCGCGCCATGAAAGCCGACCCCGGCCTGAAAGACATCCCGGTGGTGTTCCTCTCTGCCAAGGGCCAGGATTCTGAAATCCAGACGGGCATCAGTGTCGGGGCAGAGGAATACCTCCTCAAGCCCTTTGCGCCCGACCAACTGGTGGAGCGCGTGCGCGCCATTTTGGGAAAGTACGGTAAATAGATTTTCATGAGCGCGATCATTCTTGACGGAGCGATGGTGCATTACGAAGCGTTGGGACGCGGGCGTCCCATCATCTTCCTGCACGGCTGGGTCGGTTCATGGCGTTACTGGATCAACGCCATGCAAGTCGCCTCCACTTCGTTCCGCGCTTATGCCATCGACCTTTATGGGTTTGGCGATTCTTCGCGTGAAGAGAAAAATTATTCATTGGAAGAACAGGCCAACCTCATCCATAAATTTCTGGAGGAAATGGGGATCGGAAAAGTTGCTCTTGTCGGCCACGACCTCGGCGCATTGGTGGGCTTTTATTTCCTTAAGAACTGGCATGCCAGTGTGGACCGCATGATGGCGATCAATGTGCCGATGGAATATAGATTGATCGATTCCAGGTTGAGGACTGATTCTGCCGTGGATCTGACTTCATGGTTGACCTCGCGCTCGCCTGAAGCAATGGCTGCCTTATCGGACGCTTCAAAAGTGGACCAGAAAGCGGTCACCACGTCCATGGGCGGATTGTTACAACTGCAAGCCGAAAACTCGCTGTTGTTCCCGGGTATTCGTAACCTGGGTGTGCCTTGCCTGTTCGTACATGGTTCCGCCAACCCGGCTGTCCCTCTTCCAACGCAGGAAAAACTGGAGGAACTTCCCAGCCATATGCACCAGATCGTCCTTGATGGCGCCGGGCATTTTCCCATGTTAGATAACCCTTCCCAGTTTAACCGGCTAATGACCGACTTCCTTGCGCTGGATTCTGGGGCCAGCCCACGAGAACTGCAACTCAAAGAAGAATGGAAACGCAGAGTTCGCTAAAATACCGCAAAATAAAATTTGCGGTATTTTTTTGACTTGACATTCCTACCTCACAGTCCTATACTCTGCGCACAATTGAACGGGGAGCCTTTAAGAAAGGCTGAGAGGAGCGTGAACGCGCTCGACCCGCATCACCTGATCTGGTTAATGCCAGCGGAGGGATTTCTCAATACGCCTGTCCACATCCTCCACTGCTGAGGATGTTTTATTTTTAATCCTGTCATTGCGAGGAGGGCGATAGCCCGACGAAGCAATCTCATACTTAATGGAAATATGTCTCGCATCATCATCTTTGCTAATGGCAGCCTGCCAAGCCCTGAAAAAGCCCGCACTCTCATCCGCCCCGATGACTTCATCCTCTGCGCAGACGGCGGCACACGCCACGCCCTCGCGCTGGGCCTCACGCCGAATGTGGTGATCGGGGATTTGGATTCGGTTACAGAGGAAGAAAGACGAAGGATGAAAGAATTAGATGTTGAGATTATTCAGCATCCCGTCGATAAAAACGAGACCGACCTCGAACTCGCCATTAACCATGCGCTCAATCTCAATCCTAAATCCATTCTCATTCTCGCCGCCCTCGGCGGTCGCATGGATCAGACTCTCGCCAATATTGCCCTTCTTTCCAGCCTTCAACTTGTAACCTTCGATATTCGACTCACTGACGGCGTGGAAGAAATTTTCTTTTGCAGAGACCAGGCCCAAATTAAGGGCAGAAGCGGAGACATCGTCTCGCTCATCCCCTGGCAGGGCGAAGTCAGCGGTGTCTTCACCGAAAACCTGCGCTGGCATCTTCATCATGAAATGCTGTACCCCGAGAAAACCCGCGGCATCAGCAACGAAATGACCGCCGATGTGGCGACCGTCACGATAAAGAGCGGTTTCTTGTTGATCGTTCATGCTCTTGGTGACTAGTAATTGGTAATTGAATCTAAAAGGAATATCATGAAAAAAACTTTCCACTTTCTAGCGCGAAGCCTCCCTTTGAGACTTTCCACCCTCTTTCTTCTTTCCTCTTTCCTCTTCACATCCTGCTCTTCTGCCGGACCAACCACCCTCACCGTCATGACCCACGACTCGTTTGCCATTTCTGAAGATGTTGTGACTGCCTTTGAACAAGCCAACAACGCCGATGTTGTCTTTCTCGCCAGCGGTGACGCGGGCACCATGCTCAACAAGGCCATCCTTGCCAAAGACGCCCCGCTGGCGGATGTGCTCTTCGGCGTGGACAACACCTTTCTCTCCCGCGCCCTCGCAGCGGACATCTTCGAGGCCTATCAGTCGTCCGCGTTGAGTGACGTGCCTGCCAGGTTCGTAATGGATTCATCCTTCCGTGCCCTGCCCGTGGACTATGGCGATGTCTGCATCAACTACGATAAAAAATATTTTGCAGAAAATAATTTGGCCGCGCCTGTTTCGTTTGAAGATTTGGCGAAGCCCGAATACAACGGTTTGCTCGTTATCGAAAACCCCGCCACCTCTTCGCCGGGTTTGGCGTTCCTTTTTGCCACCCGCGCCTACTTTGGTGACGGTTTTCTCGATTACTGGCAGAGCCTAAAAGACAACAGCGTAGTGATTGTGGATGGATGGGAGACTGCCTACTACACCAATTTCTCCGCCTCCTCCGGGCAGGGACCGCAGCCGATGGTCGTTTCCTACGCCTCCAGCCCCGCCGCGGAAGTAGTCTTTGCCACCGAATCGCTGACCGAATCCCCAACTGCATCCATTGTCGCTTCGGGCATGTGCTTCCGCCAGATCGAATTTGTCGGCATTTTGAAGAATGGACAGAACCGCGACCTCGCCGAAAAATTTGTAGACTTCATGTTGGGCAGGCAATTCCAGGAAGATATGCCGCTTAATATGTTTGTCTATCCTGTGAATCAAACGGCTCAATTACCCGAAGCGTTCACGAAATACGCTCAAGTCACTGACCAGCCTGCTGTAATTTCCTACGATGAAATCGCTGACAACCGCGATGCTTGGATCGAAGCGTGGACAGAAGTGATGAAGTAGGGGCGAGTAACAAGAAATGAAAAACGAGTAACGGGCAAGTGCATAATGGCTTTATGAACCACGGAGACACGAAGACACGGAGATTTAATTTCCTCCGTTCTTCTGCGTCTCCGTGGTTTTCTCGCCTTTTACTCTGGCTTCCGACCCTTTTCTTTCTTCTTTCCACTTTCTTCTTTCCGCTTTTCAAAATCCTCACCCTCACCTTTGATCCTGTAACCCTCACCAGCCCCGATACCCTTCCCGCCGCCCGCGCCTCTTTACTCTTCACTTTTTATCAAGCCATCCTCTCCACCCTGCTCACCTTCGCCCTCGGACTCCCCGCCGCCATTCTTTTTTCCAAATTCAACTTCCGCGGCAAATCCCTGCTGCGCGCTCTCACCGCCGTCCCCTTCATGCTGCCCACTGTTGTCGTCGCTGCCGCATTCAACTCTTTATTCGGTCAACGCGGACTCTTCTTTCCTGTTTCTTCTTTCTTCACAACCACTTTTCACTTTTCACTTTTCACTGATTTTTCTCCCTTCATCCTTATCCTCATCGCCCACACCTTCTACAATACTTCCATCGTCATCCGCATCGTTGGAAACGCCATCTCACGGCTTGACCCCAAACTTGAATCTTCCGCTCGTATCCTCGGCGCGAACACCTTCCACGTGTGGAAGGATATCATCCTCCCAATTCTCCGCCCTTCCATGCTCGCCGCCGCCCTGCTCGTCTTCATGTTTGACTTCACCAGTTTCGGCGTCATCCTGCTGCTGGGTGGATCACAATTCGCCACCCTCGAAGTGGAAATTTACATCCGCGCCTTGCAACTGCCCAATTTGAATCTCGCTGCCTTGCTATCCGTCATCCAACTCATCTTCACCCTCATCTTTTCCATCTTATATTCAAGAACCATCAACCAAGTTCAAACCCAAACCGCCCCGCGCTTCTCAACCGCCCGCCCACCCAAAACCCTCAAAGAAAAAATCTTCGTCATCACACTTGCCCTCCTTCTTTCCTCTTTCTTCTTTCTTCCCCTCGTCTCCCTTCCAATCCGCTCCCTCACCCGCCTCGAAGCCGATCGTGGACAACGTGACCAAGTCCGATACGGTTTCACCACCGACTACTACGAAGAACTCTTCATCAACCGCCGCGGCTCGTTGTTCTACGTCCCGCCGGTGCAAGCCGCTCTCAACTCGTTGGGATTTGCAGGCATCACCGTTATCCTCTCGCTTGCACTCGGTTATCCCGCCGCTTATGCGCTCTCAAACCCTTCGCGCCTCGAAAAATTTCTCGACCCCTTTCTCATGCTTCCACTTGGCGCCTCTGCCGTGATGATGGGACTTGGCTTCATTCTCTCCTTCGGGCGGCTTATTGCCTCGCCATTCTTTATTCCCATCGCGCATACATTGATCGCTTTACCCTTTGTCATTCGCACTCTTCAACCTGCACTAGCATCCATCCCTGAAAGACTGCGCCAAGCCGCATCCACGCTTGGTGCATCGCCCCTGCGCGTCTGGCAAACCGTGGACTTTCCCATCCTTTCACGCGCCACACTCAGCGCCGCCACCTTCGCCTTCACCGTCTCGCTCGGCGAATTCGGCGCGACCCTGCTCATCACGCGCCCCGAATATCCCACCATCCCCATCGCCATCTCGCGCTTCCTCTCGCAGCCCGGCGGTCTCAACTACGGTCAAGCCATGGCAATGGCAACCGTCCTCATGCTGCTGACCACGCTCAGCATTTTGCTCATCGAAAAACTGCGTTTCAACAACGCCGGAGAACTCTAATGCTCGAACTTCACAATGTCGCCAAATCCTACGAAGGCAAGCCGCTGCTTACCGACATCTCTTTCACGGTCGCCGAGGGCGAGACCATCTGTCTGCTTGGGGCATCGGGCAGTGGCAAGAGCACCATTTTGAGGACGATCGCTGGATTGGATCTTCCTGACCGTGGAGCGATTCTGCTAAACAGCCTCGACCTCGCCGGTACCCCGCCTCACCTCCGCGACTTTGGCCTGGTCTTCCAGGACTACGGGCTTTTTCCTCACCTGAACGTTTTTGACAACATCGCCTTCGGTTTGAAGATGAAGAACGTTAAACACAAAGGCGTCGCCCTGAGCTTGTCGAAGGGACACGAAGCAAACAAAGGTGAAATCCAAAGCCGTGTGCAAGAAATGATGAAACTGGTGAATCTATCTGGGTTTGACTCTCGCAGAGTGACGGACCTCTCCGGCGGCGAGCAACAGCGCGTGGCGCTTGCGCGTGCGCTTGCACCCAGTCCGCGCCTGTTAATGTTCGATGAACCCCTCGGCGCATTGGACAGGTCACTGAAAGAAGATTTGCTCAACGAAATCCGCGGTATTTTGCATAAAACAAAAATCCCCGCCATCTACGTCACTCACGATCAGGAAGAAGCCTTCGCCATCGCAGACCGCATCCTTGTCTTGCACGAAGGCATCATCCTCCGCGACGCCGCTCCGCAGGAAATTTGGAGAGAGCCTCAGTATGCGGCAGTCGCAAAACTGCTAGGCATTGGCAACATTATCAAAGCGGAAGTAATTTCAGAAAACAAAGTCAAATCTGAATTTGGCACTTTCAATTTGAAATGTGCAAAATATATAGGAGAAAAAACTCAATTACTAATAACCGAGTCCCCATCCCCTAAAGGGGATGGGCGGAGGGGAGAGGTCATAGAGCAGATTCAACTCACAGTGGAAGACGTTCTCTTTAAGCAGGATCAGTTCCAGGTCAAAGCAAGCGGCGGGCTTGTCATCCACATGAAAGAAGCACCAAAGGTCGGCGCTACCATCACCGTGCCGGTTCAGGTAAAATGCCTGTCATGAAAATCCTGAAAAAGAATTTGGCAGAAGAAGTGACATGGCAATATGATGGCAAGGTTTTGCGTCGTGATGAAAATTCGATTACCGTTGAAGCCTTCTTCAACCGCGATGACCTGCCATTTCAAGATATTGTGCTTAAACGGGATGACCGTTTCGTGGAAACGTTCTACACCGACAAGTGGTACAACATCTTTGAGATTTATGATCGCGATGATGGCAGGTTGAAGGGCTGGTACTGCAACATCACCAAGCCTGCTGTCATCGAGGAGTCTTCGGTCTCATACGTTGATCTGGCTCTCGACCTTTGGGTCACTGCCGATGGCATGCGCAAGGTCTTGGACGAAGATGAATTGGAAGATCTGAGGTTGGATACCGAGATGAGGCAAAAGGTTTTTTCGGGCTTGCACGAACTTGAACAATATTTTGAATCAAAAAATCCTCCGCGCTGAACGGAGGATTTTTTGATTCATCGAAGGGGGTTACGCCAGGAAGGGAACTGCGGCATTGAGCAGGGCGTCGCCGTTGTTCCAAAGATACCAGCCGCCGAAGCCGACAACGCAGCAGCAGCAGAGCAGCACGACCACAACGATGCCGATGATCATGGGAGTGTTGTTTTTCTTGGGCTGTTCTTCCGAGGGGGTGACAGGCATTTCAGACATGATTTCTCTCCTTTTTCAAATTATGATTGCAAATTTTCAGCATTATAAACGATGTCAAACTGTTTGGGACTTTTGGGTCTTCCGCATCCACCAGGAGATCAGGAAGGCCAGCAGGATGATAAGCAGAGTTCCCACCACGACCGGGATCATAATCGCCAGAACGGAGGTGATGAACGAGATCACATCCTCGGCGATGGAGACGGGGATGTTGCCTGCGCCGCCGGTGGTGGCCGTAACGGCCGGGCGTACTGCCGCCGCCTTGACCGTATGAACACTACCCGCCACAAGCAGGCCGCAGGCCAGGGCCAGCACCGGGTTGATGTCGGTGATGACGTTGGCACTGGCGGCAAAGGCCACCGCGCCCGCGGCAGGCCGGACCACGGTCTGGATCAAGTCGTTGAGGTGGTTTACCGCCGGAACCTTATCGGCCACCATTTCAATGATGACCAGCACGCCGAGCAGGATCAGAATCCACGGGTTGGCAAGCAGGTCGAAGGGTTTATTGAGGGCCATGGCATTCGGAAAGTAATGTGAGATCGTGCCGATGACCAGCAGCGGAATGTAGGCGTTAAGTCCGGCGCTGGCCGAAAGACCGAATGCCGAAAAAATACCGAGCAAGAGTTCCATTTCTTCTCCTTCTTTTTTTGATTATATTTTCATACGATTTATGAACGGATCCGTTGTCATCCGTTCAAGCCGGGGAAGCCGCTCCACGTCCCGGTGAATTGCAGCCGGAGCAGGTCAATGCCAAGGATGAGGATCAGGGCCAGGGTCAGGCCAGCGGCGAAGGCCAGCCAGAGCTGGCGCGGATGCTCGAAGGTATTGTCCTGTTTCATGATGATGATCCAGAGCAGGGCGAAGACCGCGACCAGCAAACCAAGCGTTCCCAGTGCGCTGATGTAGGCGATGGGGTAGAGTATGACCGGGCTGTCGGTCAGGATCAACAGGTTGATGACCGCGACCAGCGTCACAAGAATTCCAAGATGCTTGAGTTCAAGCGCCGGGCGGTTGTCCAGCGTGCGCCACAGGGTCTGGTTGATAACCGGATAGAGGACGGCCGCCAGAGCGATGCCCATGCCTGAACCGGTGAACAGGCGCAGAACATTGTTGGGAATGTAAAGGTTGGGAATCTGCTGGAGGCCGCCGGAGGTTTGTTTGAGCAAATAGATATAGGAATTGGTGCCATCAATGCCGAAGGCCAGGAAGAATAACACGAGGATCGCAAGGATCCCGCGCGAAGGGAGTTTGCTGCGTTTGCCGCCGACGAATATTTGGAAAAGCATGGCGATTCCCGCTGCGTAGAATTCGCCGGTACAGCGCGCGCACAGGGGCAGCTGGCGGTCGTCGATGTGGAAGGAGCGCACATCGATGCGGTGACAGACGGCATAGCCGATGGCATCCAGTTTGCCGAGCGCGCCTTCAGGTGCGATGATGAACCAGGCGACCACTGCGGCAATAGCGGCGATGGGGACAAGGTAACTGGCGACAGCCTCAAATTTGGAAAAGGTGGGTTGATTTTGCATTCGTGCATTATACCCATCACAATTGGAAATGGAATTCAGGAAAGGGTTTTGATATGTGCCCTCAGCCGGATTGGGTTATCATCCATGCGGAAATACTGGAGGCTTGCATGAAGCGAATCGGAATTCTAACAGGCGGCGGCGATGCGCCGGGGTTGAATGCGGTCATTCGAGCGGCGGTGAAAACCGCTTTGAATGAATACGGCTGTGAAGTGCTGGGCATCCGTAACGGATATGACGGTTTTCTGGAGGAGGATGGCATCATGCCGCTGGGCATGGAGGAGGTGCGCGGAATCCTGCCGCGCGGCGGGACGATCCTTGGCGCGGCGAATCGCGGTAACCCCTACGCCCGCAAGGTCATCCGCAATGGGGTTGAAATAACCATCGATGTATCGGATGAGATCATCAAAGGGATTGAAAAACAAAAGATGGATGTTCTGCTGGTCCTTGGCGGGGATGGTACGCTGCGCATTGCGCATGAATTAGCGCAGAAGGGCGTGCCGGTCATCGGGGTCCCAAAGACCATTGACAACGACATCGGTGGCACAGAGATCACTTTTGGGTTTGATACAGCCTTGAACATTGCCACCGATGCGCTGGACCGTTTGCATACCACGGCAGAGTCGCATCACCGCGCCATGGTGGTCGAGCTGATGGGGCGCGATGCGGGGTTTATCGCCTTGAATGCGGGCGTCTCCGGTGGCGCAGATGTGATCTTGATCCCGGAGATTCCCTTCAAGTTCGAGAACATCATGAAGACCATTCGCGCGCGCGAAGCGCATGGTCGCAAGTTCAGTTTACTGGCCGTATCGGAGGGCGCCAAATCGGATGGCGGGGAGCAGATCTTCTCACGCAAAGGGGATGAGGTTTACGTGCCGCGTCTCGGCGGGATCGGTCAACGTGTGGCGGAATACATCGAGTCGCAGGGAGTCGAATCGCGGGTGACGGTTCTTGGGCATGTGCAGCGCGGTGGGACTCCGACCGCATTTGATCGCTGGCTTGCAACCCGTTACGGGGCGGCCGCCGTCCGCCTGGCTGCGCGCGGTGGCTTTGACCGCATGGTCGCTTTGCAGCGCGGCGAGATAGCCGATATTTCACTTCAAGACGCCATCGCAGTGCCCAAGCGCGTGAATGTGAACGGAGATGCTGTCATTACTGCGCGGAATATTGGCATTTCGTTTGGGGATGAATAAATAAGGGCGACCCTTATGGTCGCCCTTATTGTTTTTTTTCATTTCAGGGTCAAGCCTTGATTCTATTTGCTGAACACGAACTGGCCGTTCTTATAGAATAACTCACCGTCCACCAGAATCTCCGAGTCGGTGCGCATATCGCAGATCATATCCCAGTGGATGACGCTCTTGTTCCTGGAGCCGGTCTCGGGATACCCGTTCCCCAGCGCCATGTGGAAGGAACCGCCGATCTTTTCATCGAAGAGGATATTGCCGGTAAATTTCTGGATGTCGAAATTTGTGCCAATGGCAAACTCGCCCAGGAAGCGCGAACCTGAATCACTGTCCAGTGTCTTGAGCAGGAAGTCCTGGTTTTTGTCGGCTTTTGCTGTGGTGACTTTTCCGTTCGAAAAGGTCAACTCTGCGCCTTCCACGCTGGATCCCTGATAGTTGGCGGGGTAGGTGAACTTTACCCAGCCGTTGACCGAGTCTTCCACCGGACCGGTATAGATCTCGCCGTCCGGCATATTATGAACGCCATAGGAATTCATAAAGGTGCGTCCTCTGACCGAGAGAGTCAGATCCACGTTGGGCCCGCGCAGGACAACCGTTTCCTTACCCTTCATAAACTCGGCCGCCGATTGCTGTTTCTCTCTCACACTCAGCCAAAACGCAATCGGATCCTCTTCATTGGCATGCACCGCGCCGAAGACAAAGTCTTCGTATTCCTTCAGGCTCATATTCGCATCCTGGGCATAGGCCTCAGTGGGGTAGAGGGTAGTACACCACTTGAACTCGTCGGTCGCGCCGCGGCGGAATTGTGCATCGGTGATCACGCCGGTGGCTTTTGCCCGCCGCGAGATCCTGGCCGGGTCGATGTTGGTTGTCCCTTTTGTGTTGGTGGCCGAATGGATGCGGACGCGTCCTTCGAACTGGTCATAGGCTAACTTATAAAAGGTGGGCACAAAATCCAATTGCGCATCGTTCGCGTAGGTCAGGTACATTTCATCCTGACTGAAAGGCATCGTGCCGGGCAGGGCCATCATCAGGTGAGGGTGACCGCCTTTTTCCAAGATCTGAATGTACAACTCACGCAGCAACGGCTCAGCGGCGGTGGTGCCTTCCAGGAGGATGCGATCCCCGGGTTTTACCCGAACGGAATGGTCTGTCAATATTTTTGCGTATTTTGTAACTCGGATGTCAGCCAACGTTGTACTCCTGTGCGTGTAATGGCAAAATTATAACACTTTGAAAATTAACTTTTGACGCATGAAATTTTTATTGAAAACAGGTGCGATTAGTTCTATTTTCTTTTTTGTCTCAAAAAGCATATTGTCCGAATTACGGCGGCTGCGATCTCTCCGAAGCCAATGAAGAAGATTGTATCGGCAATGCCACCCCGCCTGTGTATGGCGGCTGTCTCTGGGCGCAGGGCATTGTTCAATGTCTGTAGGGCACTGTTGTACGCAGGGTTTTATTGCACCCAACAACTTTGAATGCCTATTGTCGTGCCCTTCGGTTTTCACTATAATCATTGTGTCAAGAACACGCTGTTGGCAATTCCATTTCAATTTCATTCAGGAGGTTTCTATGCAAGGACAGATGATGGACTATCATTTGACGATTACGCCGCTTTTGGAACGCGCTCGCAGGCTTTTCCCGAAGAAGGAGATCGTTACCAAGGCGGGACCCACCTTGGAGCGTTATACCTATGCGGAAATGGTCGAGCGGGTGGGGCGGCTGGCAAATGCGCTTGATAAATTAGGCGTGAAACGCGGCGACCGGGTGGCAACATTTGCCTGGAATAATGCGCGGCATCTTGAAATTTATTTTGCAGTGCCCTGCATGGGCGCGGTCCTGCACCCGATCAACCTGCGCCTGCCGGGCGATCAAATTGCCTTCATTGCGAACCATGCCGAAGACAAAGTGCTATTTGTAGACCCCAGCCTTTTACCGGCTATTGAAAAACTTGCTCCGCACTTAAAAAAGGTGGAACATTTCATTGTGATGGGCGATACCGTTCCCGAAGGGACAGCCCTTAGCCCGGTCCATGCCTACGAAGACTTGTTGAAGAATGCTGCTGCGGAATATCCGTGGCCCCGCATTGACGAGAACGACGCGGCTGCCATGTGCTATACCTCCGGCACCACTGGCAACCCAAAGGGTGTGGTGTATTCACATCGCGCAATTTACCTGCATAGCCTTGGTTTGAGCATGACGGATTCGTTCGGTCTTTCCGAACGGGATGTCTTCATGCCGGTTGTGCCCATGTTCCATGTATTGGCGTGGGGCACTCCGTTTGCCACCGTGATGCTGGGGACGAACCTTGTCTTCCCCGGCCCGCATATGCAACCGCGCGATTTGGCGGAATTGATCCAGGCGGAAAAAGTCACATTGACTGCCGGTGTGCCAACTTTATGGATGGGTCTCCTGCACCTGCTCGAATCGGAACGTTACAATCTCTCCTCCCTGCGCGGCATGATTGTCGGCGGCGCTGCCGCTCCGCAGTCCATGATCGAGGCGTTTGAAAAGAAACACGGGCTCGCCGTGATGCATGCCTGGGGTATGACGGAGATGAGTCCGCTTGGCACGATCAGCCGTTTGAAGAGTTACCAGAACAACCTGCCAGATGCGGAAAAATTCGCTATTCGCGCCAAACAGGGGATGTCTGTACCGGGTGTGGAAATTCGCGCCATCGACGAAAGCGGCAAGGAGATTTCATGGGATGGCAAGGCGTTTGGCGAACTGCAAGTACGCGGACCGTGGATCGTTTCCAGCTATTACAACGACGACCGCTCTACCGAATCCTTCCAGGATGGCTGGTTCCGTACCGGTGATGTAGTGACCATCGACCCCGAAGGCTTTATTCAGATCGTGGACCGTTCGAAGGACGTTATCAAGAGCGGCGGTGAGTGGATCTCCAGCCAGGATTTGGAAAATGCCATCATGTCGCATCCAAAGGTTTTGGAAGCGGCGGTGATTGCAGTAACCCACCCCAAATGGCAGGAACGTCCGCTGGCGTGTGTGGTGCCCAAGCCTGACTTCAAGGATTCGATTACGAAGGATGAGGTGCTCGAACACATCAAAGACCGTTTCTCGAAGATGTACATGCCCGATGACGTAGTCTTCATCGAGGCGGTGCCGAAGACCAGCGTGGGCAAATTCGATAAAAAAGTGCTGCGCGCCCAGTTCAAGGATTACAAACTACCCGAATAAAAACCCTAAAAAAGAGGCAGGCAAAACCTGTCTCTTTTTTTGTTATCCCTCAAAGGGTATACTTTCGCCCATGAAACAACTTTTGCAAAATATCAAAGATGGCAGGACCATCGTCGAAGAAGTTCCCATCCCCAGCCCGCGTGAAGGGCAGGCCCTGGTAAGAGTATCAGCCAGCCTGGTCTCGGCGGGTACGGAACGCATGGTGGTGGAATTTGCTGAAAAAAGTTATCTTGGCAAGGCGCGTTCCCGCCCCGACCTCGTCAAACAGACTCTCGACAAAGCCAAACGCGAAGGCATCCTGCCCACGGTCAAGGCGGTCTTCAACCGGCTCGACCAGCCCATGGCGCTCGGCTATTCCACGGCGGGAACCATCGTCGCCCTTGGGGAGAATATGCAAGGCTTCAAAGTGGGGCAGCGCGTGGCCTGCGCGGGCGGCGGGTACGCCACCCATGCCGAATACAACGTGGTACCGCGCAACCTGCTCACGCCGCTTCCGGAAAACCTCGATTTTGAATCCGCAGCCTTTACCACGCTCGGCGCCATCGCGCTGCATGGTTTTCGTTTGGCACAGCCGCAACTCGGCGAAAACGTCGCAGTGATCGGCCTGGGGCTTTTGGGATTATTGACGGTCCAACTGGCGGCTGCGGCGGGATGCCGCGTCCTCGGCATTGACATTGACCCCAGGCGGGTTGCCCTCGCTTCCTCTCTTGGCGTGGATGCGGTCGTACGTCCCCAGGCCGAGTCGAACGCTGTGGTCTTCACCGCCAACCGCGGCTTCGACAGCGTCATCATCTGCGCCGACACATCCTCCAACGATCCGGTTGAATTGGCGGGTGTCATCGCGCGTGACCGCGCCAAAGTGGTCGCCACCGGCGCGGTGGGACTTAACTTTCCGCGCAAGGTCTATTATGAAAAAGAGATATCCTTCATAAACTCGCGCTCGTACGGGCCGGGCCGTTACGACCTGAACTACGAAGAGAACGGACAGGACTACCCCATCGGGTATGTACGTTGGACAGAGGGGCGGAATTTTCAGGCAGTGGTGGACCTGATGGCGAGCGGAAAGTTGAAAGCGGCCCCGCTTATCAGTCATCGCTTTGATATTGAGGAAGGGGTAAACGCCTACGAAGTAATTACGGGTAAAAAGAAAGAGCCCTTCCTTGGGGTGATGTTGAAATATTCCGGTGGCGAGTGGAAAGTAGAAAGTAGATCAATTCGCTTTCCACTTTCTACTTTCCAAAAGAATGCGTCTATAAAACTTGGCGTCCTTGGTGCCGGTCTGTTTGCCAATTCCACGCTCCTGCCCATCCTCAAAAGCAGCAAAGACTTTGAACTGGTTGGCATCGCCTCCTCCGGCGGGTTGCACGCCCAGCATTCCGGAAAAAAATTCGGCTTTCAATATGCCACCTCTTCCGATGAGGAGATCATCAACGACCCGAAGGTCAATACCGTGGCGATTCTGACACGACACGATACGCATGCCGACCTGGTGGTGAAAGCCTTGCAAGCCGGGAAACATGTCTTTGTGGAAAAACCGCTGGCCATTAATGAAACACAACTGGCGCAAATCACTGAAACCCTTTCCACTTGCCGCTCGCTACTCACTGTCGGTTTCAATCGCCGCTTCTCTCCCTTTGCCCAATCCCTCAAATCTCAACTCTCCAACCTCCAGGAGCCGCAACACCTGCATTACCGCGTCAACGCCGGTTTCATTCCCGCCAACCATTGGACACAGGATGAAGCCATCGGCGGCGGGCGGATCATCGGCGAGGCCTGTCACTTCATAGACTTGCTGACCTTCCTCGTGGGCGCCCTGCCGGTTAGCGTGAGCGCGCATGCCCTGCCAAACCTCGGCAAATACCGCGAAGATAATGTCTCGATGACCTTCACCTTTGCAGACGGCTCCATCGGCGTGGTGGATTATCTCGCCAACGGCGACAAGTCCATGCCGAAGGAACGGTTGGAGGTTTTCTGCGGGGGCATGGTGGCGGTATTGGATGATTACGTTTCCCTGACCACCGTGAAAGATGGACGAAAGAAGGAAGAAAGAAAGGCGCAGGATAAAGGCTGGCAGGCGGAGCTAGCCGCATTTGCCCGATCCATTCAGAGCGGGAGCGAAGCGCCGATTCCTTATGAGCAGATCCTCGCTGTCACCAAAGCCACCTTTGCGGCCGTCGAGTCGCTCCGCAGCGGAAATAGAGTCGATATATAAAAAAGTCTTTGTGGACTTTCAGGATACGTCGTAAAATTCAGCCCATGCCTCGACCTTTGCGTGTCTTCCTCAGTTATTCCGTTCACGATAAACCTGCCGCCCGCGAGTTGTTCCGCAGGCTGCGGGGCGAAGCCTGGCTGGAGCCGTGGCTGGATGAAGAGAATCTTTTACCCGGGCAGGATTGGCGACTGGAGACCGAAAAGGCCATTCGCGCGGCGGATGCGGTGCTGGTCCTGATCTCCAGCCGCTCGGTCTCGCAGGAGGGGAACGTGCAGCGCGAGTTGAAACTGGCCCTGGATGTGTCTGAAGAGAAACCCGAAGGCGCGGTCTTCCTCATCCCGGTCCGCTTTGACGATTGCGCGATGCCGCAGCGCCTGCGGGACTTGAAGCCATTGGATGCATTCCCGGCTGACCGCAAGGATTGGGCCTATGAACGCATCCTTGCCAGCCTGCGCCTGCGGGCTGAGTCTGTTGGCGGACACGCAGCACCCAAGGCCAAGCCCGCCGCGGAGACGCCCTCGTCACCCACCCCGGGCGGAATCCATGTGACCGTGTATGGGGACGTGAGCGGCAACCTCATCATCGGGGATGAGAATACGGCGACCTTCGTAAAAAAGGACGAGCCGGAAGAATAAACATTGACCGCTGCCAGGTGTGCCTCTGTGCGCGAACTATGCGCACGCCTGACGGAGTATGATGTGGATTGGGCGTTATAATATCCGGCATGAAGCAGGAACTTGTTCTCCAAATCCTGAAGCAAAAGAACACTGAACTATCTACAAAGTTCGGCGTCACTTCTCTTCTGTTGTTTGGCTCTGTAGCGCGGAACGAGGCTACGCCTGCCAGCGACGTGGATTTACTCGTGGAGTTCAATCGTCCTGTGGGGTATTTCGGCTTATTTGCCTTACAAGATTATCTTGAAAAATTGCTCGGCTGCCCCGTTGACCTTGGGACTCCCGACAGTTTGAAGCCTTATATCAAAGAACGCATCATGGGGGAGTTGATCCGTGTCACCTAGAAATTGGAAAGATCGAATTCGTGATATTTTGGATGCCATTGCTGAAATCCAGGACTTTACGCAAGGGATGGATTTTGAATCCTTCAAGGATGATGATAAATCCATTCGCGCAGTGGAAATGAACTTCATCATTATCGGTGAAGCCGCAAGTCAAATTCCTGAAGAGATCGAAGAGAAATATACGGCAATTCCGTGGAGTCTCATGCGTGCCATGCGGAATCGCATTGTGCATGTCTGTTTTAGAATTGATGAAAAACTGATGTGGGACACCATCCAAAATGACCTGCCGCCTTTAGTACCTGAACTGGAAAAACTGCTCTAAATTCATCATTTTACATTCTGCATTCATCCTTATGTCTTCCCGCCCTCTCAAAGTCTTCCTCTGCCATGCCCACGCGGACCGTGACCCTGTCCGCGCACTGTATGCGCGCCTCAAACGTGAAGGCGTGGATGTCTGGCTGGACAAGGAAAAACTCCTGCCCGGCGCGGACTGGGAGTATGAAATCCGCAAGGCAGTGCGCGAGTCAGATGTGGTGGTGGTCTGCCTTTCCAAACAGTTCAACCAGGCAGGCTTTCGCCAAAAGGAAGTGCGGATTGCCCTCGATACCGCGATGGAAAAACCCGAAGGCGAGATTTTTATTATCCCTGCACGCTTGGAGGAATGTGACTCGCTCGAAAGCCTGCAAAAATGGCATTGGGTGGATTTGTTCGAGAGTGACGGTTATCAACGCTTGACAATGGCTTTGCGCCTACGCGCGGATAGAATCGGCGCGGCCTTGCGCCAGCGTGGAGGCGCGGCTCCCCGCCCGAAAGGTGATTTGGAGAAAGCCGCGCGCGAAAAAGCGGAGCGCGACGCCGCCGAAAAGGCCCGTTTGGACGCGGAGGAATTGGAAAAACAAAGAGCCGCAAAAGAACAGGCTGACCGCAAAGAAGCGGAACGAATTGCCCGTGAAAAAGCGGAACGCGATGCTGCCGAAAAGACCCGGTTGGATGCGGAAGAACTCGAAAGGCAAAGAGTCGCCAAAGAACAGGCCGACCGCAAAGAAGCGGAAAGAATTGCCCATAAAGCCGGTGAAAAGAAGCCTGAGCCAAAGAAAATACCACCCCGCAAACCCAGCACCGCCGTCATTGTTGCCGTGATTGGGCTGGTGGGCACGCTTGGCGCCGCGCTGATCAGTTCCCCCATGCTGGCAGGTCTTTTTTCGCGCACGCCTGTACCGACTGAGACGCCTGCTTTCACACCGACAAAAGCCTTCACCCCAACTGCCACGCCCATTACTGACGCCAAAGGCATCACCATGCACTTCGTGCCAGCAGGTGAGTTCGCAATGGGCAGTGAAGCATATGACGACGAAAAACCAATTCATCAAGTGTATCTCAATGCCTTCTACATGGATATTTACGAAGTGACCAACGCTGCCTACAAAGCCTGCGTAATGACGGGTGTTTGTGATCCGCCGCAAAATACAAGATCCTACACCCATCCCAGTTATTACGGCAACTCCCAATATGACGATTACCCTGTAATTTACGTGGAATGGCACCAAGCCCAAACCTACTGCGAATGGCGCGGAGGCAGTTTACCCACCGAAGCCCAATGGGAAAAAGCCGCACGTGGCACGGACGGTAGAACGTATCCGTGGGGCAATAGTATGCCGGACAAAAACAGGCTGAACTATAATGGGAATTTCGGTGATACATCCAAAGTGGGCAGCTATGAAAGCGGAAAAAGCCCTTACGGAATGTATGATATGGCAGGCAATGTCTGGGAATGGGTCGCGGATTGGTACGATGGCAGTTATTACAAAAGTTCGCCTTCATCAAACCCTTTGGGTCCCAACTTTGGTCAGTACCGCCTGCTACGGGGGGGCTCGTGGAGCGTCAGCGATAACTATGTCCGTTCTGCGGATCGATACAACGGCACCCCCGTCTACTACCTCATTGGTTTCCGTTGCGCCCGCTCTCAGCCGTAAGGGCGACCCGGCGGGTCGCCCCTGCATGGTCATCAGGTTAGTCCACAACATATCATGCCCTACGACCCGCAAATCCATCACCGGCGTTCCATTCGTTTGCAGGGATACGATTATTCATCCGCAGGCGCGTATTTCGTGACCCTCGTGACGTGGCGGCGGGAATGTCTGTTTGGGGAAATCGTGAACGGGGAAATGGTATTGAATGATTTCGGAAAAATTATCCAATGGGAATGGTTGGAATTACCCAAACGATTCCGGTACATTGAATTAGGGGAATTTATCATTATGCCAAATCACCTCCATTTCATTTTGATTTTCCGCGAACCCGTAGGGGCGACCCGCCAGGGTTTAACGGACGCGCTGGCAGGCAAAGCACCCATGCAAACAATCGCCTCTGATGGCATGGACGGGTCGCCCCTACCCCATGGACCGAAATCCGCGTCATTGGGCGCAATTGTTTCCCAATTCAAATCACGGGTGACAAAACGGTTATGGAAAATCCCTGCTTTGAAAAATACGCCCATTTGGCAGCGTAATTACTACGAACACATCATCCGCAATGAACCCGAAATGGACAGGATCACCCGTTATATCGCATCCAACCCCGCGCGGTGGAACGACGATGATGAAAATCCAAACCGGGCCGCAGTGTGATGAATCGACCTGCCCGTAGAAAATCCCCGCGCTTCATCTTTCCATCAGTTATAATCCCCCCGGGTTTCGACTGCTTGCATCTCAACCAACACACCGGTCTCGGTACGCCCTCCAAAAGAATTCGGGCTACTCGACCATCCATCCTAATATCGAATAGTGACTATTGAATGACGAATTCCTCCTTCCAATCCATCATCCTCAAACTACAAGACTTCTGGGCCTCGCGCGGATGTCTCATCACCCAACCCTATTACACCCAGGTCGGCGCAGGGACGATGAACCCGGCCACCTTTCTGCGCGTGCTCGGACCCGAACCGTGGAACGTCGCCTACGTCGAGCCGTCGGTGCGGCCTGATGACGGGCGCTATGGTGAGAATCCCAACCGTTTGCAAAAGCACACCCAGTTTCAAGTCATCCTCAAGCCCGATCCGGGAAATCCGCAGGAACTGTACCTCGACTCGCTCAAGGCTCTCGGCATCGACCCGCGCCAGCACGACATCCGCTTTGTGGAGGATAACTGGGAGCAGCCCGCCATCGCCGCCTGGGGCCTGGGCTGGGAGGTCTGGCTCGACGGGCAGGAGATCACGCAGTTCACCTACTTCCAACAGATGGGCGGCGTGGCGCTCAACCCGGTCTCGGTCGAGATCACCTACGGTCTCGAACGCATCCTGATCGCGCTCAACAACGCCAAGGGCATCTGGAACGAAGAGTTCGGCGCGGGCGTCACCTACGGCGAAATTTTCCGCCGCGAAGAGTTCGAGCACTCCAAATATTATTACGAGGTCGCCGACATCGAGCGTGCCCGCGCCATGTACGATCTCTTCTCCGCCGAAGCCGATGCCTGTCTTGCGCAGGGCCTGCTCCTGCCCGCGCATGATTACGTCCTCAAATCTTCGCACACCTTCAACATCCTCGACGCGCGCGGCGCCGTCAGCGTGGCCGAACGCCAGGCCTTCTTTAGAAGAATGCGCGAACTCGCCCGCCAGGTCGCCGAGGGCTACGAAGCGCAGAGGAAAGAACTGGAATATCCGCTGCTCAGAAATGAAGAAGGGAAAATGCAGAATGATGGATCAAAACCATCAGTCAATTCATCATTCAGCGCTCATCCTTCATCATTTGTTTTGGAGATCGGCGTCGAAGAACTTCCGGCGGATGATGTCGATGTCGCCTACGCAGCCTTATCGACCCGTGTGCCGACCCTGCTCGATGAGATTCATCTCGCTCATGGCGAAGTGCGCATCTTTACGACTCCGAGGCGGCTCGTCGTATCCGTAGCCTCTCTCTCCCCCAGGCAGCCCGACCGCGAAGACCTGGTCAAAGGTCCGCCCGCCGATAAGGCCTTTGATAAGGACGGGATTGCCCTGCCCGCCGGTATGGGATTTGCCAAAAAGAACGGTGTCGACACCAAAGACCTCGAAGTCCGCGAAGAGGGCGGGGGCAAATATGTCTTTGCCGTGGTCAAGCAAAAGGGACGTCCCGCGCCCGAGGTTCTGAGCGAAGCGCTGCCCAGGCTAGTGGCCGACATCAAGTTCGAGAAATCCATGCGCTGGAATGACTCCGGCGTGGCCTTCTCGCGTCCCATCCGCTGGTACGTGGCTTTGCTCGGCGACCAGGTCATCCCGTTCGACTATGCCGGTGTCGTCAGCGGCAATGTGACTCGCGGCCTGCGCCCGTATGATTCCCCCGAGATCAAAATCCCCTCCGCCAACAAATATTTCGACATCATCCGCGAAGCAGGCATCACGCTCGACAAGGAAGAACGCAAAGCCTCCATCGCGGCGCAGGTGCGGGAGGCCGCGCATCTCGTCGGCGGCGAAGCCATCATCGAAGACGGCCTGCTCAACGAAGTGACCAACCTGGTCGAAATGCCCACGGCGGTCATGGGTGGCTTTAGCGATGAGTCGCTCTCCCTGCCGCGCGATGTGCTGATCTCGGTGATGAAGAAACACCAGCGCTATTTCCCGGTGGAGAAGAACGGAAAACTCCTGCCGCATTTCATCGCCATCCGCAACGGCGACGATATCCACATCGATATCGTCCGCGACGGCAACCAGCATGTGCTTGGCGCGCGCTTTGCCGATGCGAACTTCTTCGTGCGCGAAGATGTCAAACTCAAACTGGAAGACTACCGCCCGCAGCTCTCAAAACTGACCTTCCACACCAAACTTGGTTCCATGCTCGATAAATCCGACCGTATGCTGAAACTCGGCGCGGAAGTCGGTCAGTTGCTCGGCTTCAAAGGCGTGGACGAGATCAAGCCGCTGGGCCGCGCCGTCTACCTCGCCAAGGCCGACCTCATGACCCAGATGGTGACCGAGATGACCTCGCTGCAGGGCATCATCGGCGGCGAATATGCGCTGCGCTCCGGCGAAGATGCCGAAGTGGCCAAAGCGATCGCCGAGCAATATCAGACCGTCCCGCAGAGCAAAGTGGGGGTGGCTGTTGCACTGACCGATAGAATCGACTCGCTGGTTGGTTTGTTCGCGGCGGGGCTGGCTCCCACCGGTGCGAAGGATCCGTTTGGTCTGCGCCGCGCCGCCATTGGCGTGGTCCAGCCGCTGATCGAACACGACCTGGACTTTGACCTTGCCGAGGCCGTGAGACGCTCCGCGCAGACTCAGCCCATCCCGGTCAGTGCTGAATCGCAGAAGCAGATCCTTGAATTCATTGCCGGTCGCCTCTCGGTGGTGTTGAAGGACAACGGCTTCAAGCATGACGTGGTCGAAGCCGTGCTGGCGGAACAATCCGCCAACCCGGCGGCCGCGGCCCGGGCTGTGAAGCAACTCTCGGCCTGGGTCGGACGCGCCGACTGGTCGGCCATCCTGCCGGGGTATGCCCGGTGCGTCCGCATCATCCGTTCTGCAGGAGTCTCCGGCGATCAGTTGTCCATGACCAGCGACCATTTGGTGGATGCCGAAGAGAAGGCCTTGTTCAAGGCCATTCAGGAAACCGCCAATGTTCACCCGGCCACCGTCAATGAATTTTTGGAGATCGTGGTTAAACTGATCCCATCCATCAATGCCTTCTTCGACAAAGTGTTGGTGATGGCCGAGGAACCGAAAGTGAAGGCCAACCGCCTCGGCATGCTGCAACAGATCGCCGCACTCTCAAAGGGCATCGCCGACCTGGGCAAACTCGAAGGATTCTAGGTCAATACAAGGTTCAATTATTCCGCCGCGACGAGTCGCGGCGGAATTTTTTTTGAGATTAGACTCCAAAGCCTGGAGACTTTGGAGTCTCTTAAAACGAGATAAGAAAATTCCCTAATTCGGACAAAATGAGTATAATTTTAAAGTCAAACAATGGGGATGAACATTCTGTCAACTCAAGCATTGACCTCTCATCACACCCACCAGATTAAAGGAGAAGAAACATGTCCAGAAAAACCATTGTCATTCTTTCGGTTGTGATCAGCCTTGTGATTCTCTTCGGCGTGTTCGTGAGCGCCCGGGCTGCATCCGGCCAACGCGCCAGCCTGGGAACCTACGTTCTCAGCGGATCTTTGATAAACCCGCTGCAGCCACAGGTATCGCAGGCGAAGCCATCCACTCCGATGCTGAAGCAGGCATTGCCCTCTTATGACCAGCGCAACGGCGGCGGTCATGGCGACTGCGAATCCGAAGCGGCCATCAACCCTGAGGAATAAAGCGCATCAGGCTACCTGCCCGCTATTCAAAAAGAGACGACCCATCGGGCCGTCTCTTTTTGTTCGAGAGTTGGGGTTATTTCTTTTTCAGGAAGAACCAGCCGCCTGCGCCGAGGGCAAGGACGATCAAGCCGATTCCCCAGGCGGGGAAAGAGGAGTTCGTTTCAGCGACGGGTGCTTCGGTGACAACGGGTACTTCGGCGGTTGGGGTAGCCGGGGCGGTTGCAGTGGCGGCCAGGGTCGGCGCGAGGGTGGGCGCTGCCGTCGGCAGGACCGGGGTCGCTTGCGGGATGAAGGAAGCGTTCACATCCGCTTTCTCAGGTTTCACTTCATCGCCCGGCACGAAGACATCCAGCATCGCGTTCGCGACCGTGAAGCCTTCGTTGGTGCCGAGTTGCAGCGCAGCCTTGCGGAAGTCGAAAGCAAAGACGCCATTCGCACCGATGACCCTTGCGCCCTCTGCCGTGAAGAGCATGGCCGTGTCTTTATTGATGCCGAATGCCAGCAGTTCGGGGTGGTTGTACGCGAGCGAGGTCAGGCGGCCAAAGCGTTTGTCCGCGATGATCTGCGGTTCGAGCGTGATCTTCACCCAGCCGAGTCCTTCGGCGATCTTGGTGCGTCCCTGCCAGAAGGATTTTTGGATGGCCAGTTCTTCGCGTTCGGAATCGTCGGGTGTGGGCTCGTGCGGGGCATAGAAGGCGCCGAAGACGGGCATGGCGGCATTATCGGCCATGACGGCTCCGCCCGCGAGCCAGAAATCCTTGAGGGCGGCCAGCGCTTCGGTCTTGACCTTGGACTGATCCTTGCCAATGACCAGGATTCCGCTGGTGCCTTCGGGAATTTCGATGGGCGTATCTTCCACAAAGACGGACTGGACTTCCATGCCGAGGGCGGCTGTGTATTTTTTGATGGCAGTCTCCGCGGAACGGCCGGAAGGGTAGCCGGTGGCGATGATGAAAATGTTCTCGCCTGCGATGGCTTTGAATTCGTTGAGCACAGCGCTATTTTCGAGCCCATCGATCAGGTCACCGGATAGGATCAGCGGGCCTGCGCCTGCGGGGATGGTGAGCGAGTCAAAAGAACGTTCGAGAGTCGGCGCTGGGTTGGCAAGCGACGAAGTGCGGGTATTGAGGTCGTAAGTCACGTCACCGGGGGCGAGCAGGTGATAGACCACATTGCGGAAACTCATAATGGGCGGGCGCTTGGGGTCGATGGTGACGTACTTGACCCCATCGGCAGCGTGATACGTTTCGGCATCCAGAATGGCCACATCGTACAAGCCGAAGACATCGCTTAGCACTTCATCCTTCGAGACGATGCCGGTGTAGGCATCCACGCCAACGCCGACATTCGGAATATCGGGCTGGGCAATGGCATTAAGCAGCCGTCCGATGCGGGCGCGCTGGAAGAAGTGCTGATCGACCACGGCATTTTGAATGCCGAATGCAAAACCGCGTTTGTCGGGCGAATTCCAGATTTCGACGGCCCCGGCAAAAAGACCGTCGTCCACGCCGTAACCGGTGGAGAGGTCGGCGATCATCACTTTGGAGGTCATGGCGGCCCCCGCGCTGGTGCCGGCTATGATGGTGCCCCGGGCGTGCAGTTCATTGATACGGTCTTCCACCGGGGTGTGGATAATGGCGCCGATACCGGTCTCCTGGTCGCCGCCAAGGATGAAGATCATGGATACGTCGTCGGTGAAGTAGGCGAGGTTGTCTGGGTTCTTTGAATCTTCCTGGGTGAAGATGGGCAGAAGTTCCACTTTGCAGGTCAGGGTCGAACCTTCGGGGAGGTTGCGTTCGCATGCACCTTGTGTCTGGATGCGGCGTTCCTCGGCGTCCTTCAGGTTTTGGGCGCGTTCACCTTCGCCGATGTGTTCGGAGTTGGTCGAATAGGGAGTGGCGAGGATGAGGATGTGGACCACATCGCCTTTGGCATTTTCGACGGCGTACCTGCCCAGCTCGGCATAAGTGTCGGTGTAGCCTGCGCCGATGGGCAGAAGCAGCCCGGGCTGAGTCTGAGCCGATGCAAGGTTTGTAGTTGCGATCAGGATCGAGAGGAGGAGAAAGAATGAGAGAAGACGATGCTTCATGTGGGTGTCCTTCCAAAAATGCGCAAGTAGAACTTGCGCATTCCAGAAATTTGGATTCCAGAAGTAGAGCTTCTGGAAAACTATTTTTGATTGTGGCGCGGGTCGAGGGCGTCGCGCAGGCCGTCGCCGAGGTAATTGATGGCGATGACGATGATGAAGATCATCAAGCCGGGGAAGATGGCCGTCCACGGGGCGGTGGTCATCTGGCTTTGGGTGTTGGAGAGCATATTGCCCCAGGTGGGGGTGGGCAGTTGCACGCCGAAGCCGAGGTAGGAGAGTCCGCTTTCGCTGATGATGGCGCCTGCCAGGCCGAGCGTGGCCGAGACGATGACCGGGCTGGCGATGTTGGGCAGGATGCCAAGGAAGAGCACGCGCGAGTCGGAACTGCCGAGGGCGCGGCTGGCTTGGATGAATTCGCGCTCGCGCAACTCAAGTGTGGAGGCGCGCACGAGGCGGGCTGTGCCCATCCAGGAGAGTGCGCCGATGACAAGCGAGATGGGCAGGAAGGAGCCGGGTTTGAGGAAAGGCAGGTCGAGGGTGCGCAGGAACATACCGAGGGCGATCAGGATGAACAGACTCGGAATGGACATGAAGATCTCTGTGATGCGCATCAGCACGGCATCCACCCAGCCGCCATAGTAGCCGGATGCCAGCCCGATGATGGAGCCCAATCCAATGGAGACGCCCATTGCCAGCAAGCCTACACTGAGAGAGATGCGTCCGCCGTAGAGCACGCGGGCGAACATGTCGCGCCCGAGATCGTCGGTGCCCATCCAATGCTGGGCGGAGGGTGGTTTGAAGCGATTGAGCAGGTCTTGATCCATGGGGTCCTGAGAGATGAGTGGAGCCAGGCCTACCAGCAAGACCATGATCAGAGTGATGATACCGCCGATCAGCGCCATGCGATGTTTGCGAAAACGCAGCCAGAAGAACATAAAAAGCGATTGCTCTCGCAGGGTGCGGGGATGTTCGGAGAGGGAGGAGGCGGTGTTCATATTACGATAACCGGATGCGCGGGTCGAGCGCTGCGTAGATGAAATCCACCAGCAGGTTCGAGCCGATAATGAGGGCCGATTCGATCATCAGAACCGCCATGACGAGGGGGTAATCGGTCTTGAGCGCGGCGTTGAAATAGAGACGCCCGACCCCCGGCCAGGCAAAGATCGTCTCTGTGAAGAGTGCTCCGCCGAAGAGCGAGGGCAGGTCGAGCGCGACTAAAGTAACAAGAGGGATGATGGCGTTGCGCAGCGCATGTTTGTAGATGACAAGTCTTTCCCCCGCTCCCTTGGCGCGCGCGGTGCGGACGTAATCTTCATTGATGACATCCAGCATGGAGGAGCGCAGGTAACGCATATACCCGGCGGCGGAAACGAAGGTGAGCATGGAGACCGGCAGGATAAGGTGCCTGATGCGGTCTGCGAGGGAAAAATCCGCGCCGAGGGTGTACATGCCCGAGCCGGGCAGGAGCGGTTTTCCGTCTGCGCCTTTAAGGGTGACAGCGAAAACGATGATGAGCAAAAGCCCAAACCAGAACACCGGCAGGGATTGTCCTGCAAAAGCGAGAGTGGTCGAGATGTGGTCGAACCAGGTGTATTGCTTCACCGCCGAGAGGATGCCCAACGGTATGGCAACCAGCAGGGTGGTGATCAGCATGATGCTCATCAGCAACAGGGTGTTCGGCAGACGGTCGGCGATCTCTTCCAGGGCGGGGCGTTTGGTGATGAGCGAGTTGCCCCAATCACCCTGGAGCATATTCCCCAGCCACTTGGCATAACGTACCGGGATGGGATCATCCAGCCCGAACTTTGCGCGGATGCGGGCGATGTCTTCGGGAGTATAGTCTGCCCGCTCGACGTACACGCTCATGAATCCGCCGGGAACGGAGGAGATCAACCCGTACAGGATCATGCTGATGACGAGCAGGGTGAAGATGGATTGTAGAATGCGGCGGGTGAAATAAATGGTCATAGGGGTGGCTTGCTCAAAAAATATTTTGCCCCTTCCCCAAAATGGAGAAGGGGCAATCGAATTTATACCTTACGGTTGCTGCAGGGTCCAGTTCGCGGCATCCCAGGCGAAGTCCACGAAGGTCGGGGAGATCTTCAAGCCCTGGAATTCGTTGCGGTGCCCCATGATGGACAGACGCTCGTACAGGTAGATGCGCGGCAGGTCGGCGTTGACCTGGGTGACCACGTTGCAATACAGTTCCTTGCGGCGGGCCAGGTCGGTGATGGTGGAGGCCTCATCGAGCCAGGTGTCCACGTCGGCGTTGATGTAGCGGCTGAAGTTCGCGCCGGTACCTTCATTATCCGCGGTGGGGATCTCGGAGCTGTGGAAGCTGGAATACAGGTGGCTATCCGGGTCGGTTGAAGGACCGGTGGTGTACATCACGATATCGTAGGTGCCGTGATCGCGCATGCCGTCGCTTTCCCATCCGGCGAAGAGCACATCAGAGGGAACGTTCTCGATCACGAGTTCGATACCGACGGCCTTGAGCATTTCAGCGAGGACCTGTTCGGTCTGTTCACGCAGCTGGTTGCCGGTGGTGGTGGCGATCTTCAGGCTCATGCGCACGCCATCCTTCTCGCGGATGCCATCGGCGCCCATGACCCAGCCCGCTTCATCGAGCAGGGCATTGGCTTTTTCGACGCTGAATTCGCTGACGGGTTGTTCACAGGCGAAGGTGCCAACCGGAACGGCGCTGGTGCCGGGCTTGACGTTGCCGTAGAGCAGCGTATCCACAATGGTCTGCTTGTCGATGGCGTACTGAATGGCCTCGCGCACCTTGAGGTCGAACAGGACCGGGTGCGGGTTGGTGGAAGGATCGGCCGGAGCGCTGCCATCGTTGTTGCCGAGGTTCAGGGAAAGCAGTTCGTTCTCGCCGGTGACGGTGGAGACGAACGAAACGCCCTGGTCCTTCAGCGCTTCAAGTTCGGGGAAGTTGGCTTCGGTCAGATCCCACAAAGCCTGGATCTCGCCGGTGCCGAGCAACTGCATGCCCACTTCGCGGGACGGCAGGATCTTGATGATGACGCTGTCGAGATTGGGTTTGCCTTCTTCGCGGTAGTAGGGATTCTTGGTAAAGGTCAGATGATCGCCGGGAACCCATTCGCTCAGGATGAAGGGACCGGTACCGACCGGGTTGCGGTTGATGTCCCAGGATTCCATGTCTTCCATCGCACCGGCGGTGTCGGGCACGGTGTAGGAGAACAGGCGCAGGTAGGGAGCGTAGACTTCACCGAAAGTTGCGACCACGGTGTAGGGATCGGGGCAGTCAAGCGATTCGATATCGCGGTAACCGGAAGCGCTCACCTGGGAAAGGTCGGAGAGAGCGCCTTCCATGGTGAACTTGACATCGTCACAGGTGAAGTCGGAACCGTCCGACCACTTGACCCCTTCTTTAAGGAGCCAGGTCACGACCAGGCCGTCTTCAGAGACGGTGGGGAGTTCCCTGGCGAGCACAGGCACGTATTCACCCTTCTCGTTGACCGACACGAGGCCTTCATCGAACAGGGAGACCACTGCATCCTCAATAGCCGATGAGGTCAGCAGGGTATTCATCATGCCGGGTTCCTGCGGGGTGCCGATGATGACAGTCCCGCCGGATGCGGGGGCGGCGGCTTCGGTGGGGGCTTCAGTGACTTCGGGAATCGTGCCTACTTCAGCAGGGGCAGTCTCCGTGGCGGCTGGGCCCCCACAAGCGGAGAGGACGAAAGCGGCGACGAACACGAGCGCCAATAACGCCTTGAGGTGTTTCATTTGTTTCTTCTCCTTTGATTGTTGGTGATCGCTGCTTAATCGACAAGCAGCGTTTGCTGCGGGATGGAAGCCAGTCGCTTCCCCCCGTCATACACAGAACCTTTGGTCAAAACATGCACGATCAGATTAGCAACTGCCACCGCGCCGCCGTGCTCGATCTCGGCCACATCGGTGCCGGTGATCTGACGGCCGTCCACGATCGTGACCGCGCCGGAGCCGCAGACAACGACCTTTGAATCATTCTCCACGATGGCGGCGGTGTCTTCATCAATGCCCACGCCGAGGATGCCCGGGTGGGAGGAGACCGCGTAAATCAACCGTCCGAGACGGTCGCGCTGGCGGAAGTGTTGGTCGAAGATGAATTTATCGGTGAAACCCAGCCCGGCGGACATTTGCAACATGCGCTCACGGGGAGATGCGCCCCCTTTGCCATAGGCCACCATCGTCTTGGACAGGATCGAAGCGCCGGCGCTGGTCCCGCCTACGATGCACCCACTTTGGTAGGCCTTGAGCAATTCCGATTCCATTTGCGTTCCGCCAAGGATGGCAGAGATGCGCATCTGTGTTCCGCCTGAGAAAAAAATGCCGGTGGCCTTGCGGACGAGTTGCAGGTGTTCTTTTTGATCCACCAGCGCACGCGCACGGAATTCGAGGGTTACCGCCTCTTTCGCGCCGAAAGATTTGAACATCTCGACATATTCTTTCCCGGTGTCGCGCCGCTGCGAAGCCTGCGGCAGGATGACGATGCGCGCGCGTTTGCCGCCTGCGCGCCGGAGGAATTCCATCAGGACTTCGGGCTTCTTCAGTTCGTCCAGTGCGCCGCCCATGGGCATGAGAGTTTTCATTGATTGGCCTGCAAAGATTGGATGAGATGAGTGGCTGCGGAGAGGATATGCGCCTGCATGGCTTTGCGCGCCTGCCCGCCGTTGCGCGCTTCCAGTGCGGCGAGGATGGCAAGGTGCTCCTGCTGATCCTGAAGGTCGCGCTCGGGCAGCGGGTTTTGCGCGCTGAACGGGAAGTTACCGATCAACATGGTGGGGAAGGACTCCCACATTTGAGTCAGGGTGCGAATAAGATACCCATGGCCGCTGGCGTTGAAGATCATGGCATGGAAGGCACGGTTGGTCTTTCGGTATTCGGAGATCTTTTCCGGCGGCAGGGCTGCCATCAGGTCGGCCATTTCCTTCAATTCTTTCAGTTCATCCCCCGTGATCTTTTCGGCTGCGAATTCGGCGCCGCGTCCTTCCAAAAAGGCGCGATGCTCATAAAGGTCCAGCACATCTTCCGGAGCGAACTCCACAACGCGTGCGCCCCGGTAGGGAACATGCTCGATCAACCCCTCTGCGGCCAGTTCCTTAAGCGCCTCGCGGACGGGCATTTGGCTGACGTTCAATTCCTGGGCCAGTTTTTCCTGCCGAAGCCATTCGCCGGGTTTGAAGCGGCCTTCCAGAATGGCGGTTCGCAGCTGTTCGGCCACGAGTTTACGGAGCTGACGGTGGGAGGTGAGTTCCTCAAACATGGGCATATCCTAAATTAGATATAATATCTAATATCAAGATTAGCATATATAAGCCAGAGAGTCAAGAAAATCCAACTTAAAATACGCGTTGGCCTTCCAAGGAACGGAGAAGGCAGGTCGGATACCCTACGCCCCACGAAATCGGGTCCCCCCTTCATTTCGCAAGAACAACAATTGCACGGTTCGCCTTGCGCTTTCACCCTCCCATTGTTATTTGACGGATGCCTGGCTTGCAATACTCCTTCAAACCCATAGACATCCTCCAGCGAAAACTCAGCCTGCTTGATTTTCTCCACACACATCAACACATCCAACAACCAGCCCTTTGACTCAACACTCTGAGCGGACTTTACAAAATCGGTCTTGCTCCACTTCTCCAGCACATCATCTTTGCTTTTGACCACGCCGTTTTGGACAAAGAAGATTTTCCCAATCTCAGGGATGTTGCCCACGTCGATATTGCAGCCGACCGCCCCCTCCGCCCTAACGGGCACCTCCCCCAAATCCGACCATGCAAAATTTGAATTGACAACCTGACTTTTACTTGTCGTATTTGGGGGAGGCTGGGATGGTCAGGAAGTTCCTGATTTCCAGCGTGGACTTGTCATACGTGAGAAAAAAGAAATTCGGGTTGTTGGCAGAATCAAAAACACTGGGACATCCATCCCAGTGTTCTCTCGTTATTCCAAATTTCTGTCTTATACCGCAACCGTCTCAAAAGCGACTTTGATTGCATCGCCAGCCTGACCTGTGAAGTTCAGTTTCTCAAACCCAATGACCTTCCCCTCGCGGTCTTTCATCAGCACAATTTCTTCGCCAGTTTCTTCAGCGACATATTCATCGGCGGGATTGCCGAACCAAACCGTGAGCGTATTGCCTTCACGATCGTAATAGACTTTTACTTGTGCCATACTTGTACTCCTTCCTTGATCGCGTCGGTGGGATACGTCGTGATCAAAAAGCCTTCTGAAACTGTCTGCTTGGACACAGCGCAAATCCAGCGTTTTTCGCGTTCTTCCTTGTAAAACAGGAAAACCATTTCATCCGATTTGCTTTGACGGATTTCGTCAGGCTGCGCCAATGCCATTTTGACATCCTCTTCGCGCCCTGCCATGACAGGATGCTTGATGGTAACAATCAGTTCCCAATAGGCTTTCGTCACGCGGACTTGAAAGCCAAGTGGGGTCGTTACTTCAAAGAGGATTTCTTTATCATCAGGCATGGTTTTCTCTCCCTATTTTACCTGTTTTCCTATCTCATAATTCAAAAACACTGGGACGTTCATGCCAGTGTTCTCTTATTACCTATTCCTCTTTATCTTCTTCTGCCAGTAAAGTATCCAATCCTTTTTGCAACTCTGGGACACTTTCTGTTGCTGCCAACCATACACGCGTTAGCAAACTTTCCCCATATTCATGTGCAAGGATGTTGCGAAACCGAATAAAAACAGCCCAGGGAATTTCAGAATATTTATTACGAAACTGAGGTGACAGATGATTCGCCGCCTCGCCGATGATCAACAAAAGGCGTTCTGCGGCGTAACGCAACACACCTTGTTCTTTTCAAATTGATGAAATTTGACACCACGCATGAACTCACGGATTTCTTTTGCGGCGTTCTGCATGTCCCAGATATAGGCGCGTTGACGTTTATCCAGCGGCATAGATCACCCTTGCGGTGTTGAGTATTTCGCTTCGGCGGTACGGATTGCGAAGACCCTCTTTTTCCACAAAATCGACAGGGCGCTTGAACATCTCTTCCAGTTCAATGACCATTTCAGCGATCTCGAACAGACCGATTTTCGCCTTCGGGTCAATGCTGACCAGCACATCCACATCGCTGGTGGGACGGAAATCATCCCGTATGGCAGAACCAAACAGGGAGAATTCGAGTATGCTCCAGCGTTTGCAGAACTCGGCGATTTTCTTGCGTGGAATGCGGAACTTCTTGCGTTGCATATTGAAATTATACCGCCAACCAAACCCCGTTCCGCAAGCGGACCAGCCCCCTCTCCTTTAGGACGCGTGCCCGTAGGGTAGAGGGCGGGGGGAGAGGTCAAACCCACCCCGCTTCACCCACCCTTCCCCCATCACGCGGACATTCCACCTCAAATCAAAAACACTGGGACATCCATCCCAGTGTTCTCTCATTTCTTCGTATTGACAGGGTTCTCGTCATCCTCATCCCACAACAGCGGATTGGATTCGATGTAATCCGTTTTATTTTGCAAGTCGGTCTCATTGCGGATGATGTGTTCATAGAAATTTCTTTGCCAAAATTTTGTAACCACCCCAACATTCTCCACCTTATTCATTTCCTTCGTGGATTGATATTTGAAATATGCAACGATCTGTCCCAATGTTGGCGTCCCGTTAAATTGTTGTAGGGGCGGGGTCTCCCCGCCCAAGTTCTCACCAGACATAACGTTATTTTGTGAAAATGTATTTACACCATCTTCCTCGGGCACGGAAACACCCTTCGGGTACGATGCCGTGCCCCTACGTTCCCCAAAAATATAAATAATTCCATGAACATGATTTGGCATAATAACAAATGCCCCCGTCTCCACATTCGGAAAATGGACAGGGATTTCCTCCCACCAATTCTGGACAATCTCCCCATATGCGCTCAAATACATTTCCTTGTTGACGATTTCCCCAAATAAAAATTCCCTCTGCAATGTCACAACCGTGACATAATACGCGCCTTCTTGTGAATAATCGTACCCCTTCAACCGAATAGAATGTCTATGATGTTTTTGTGGGTCAAATTTATTCATAGTCAAATTATAAATGGTGCGACCACGTAGGGGCGGGGCAGCGTGCCCTTTGGGTATCTCCCCGCCATGTTCATGATTGATGACATAATCCTCGGGCACGGAGACCGTGCCCCTACCCATCCAAGATTTTATTTACCCTTTCCCTTCTTATTCTCCCAATCCAGCAACCCCTTCCACTCTTCTTCCTCTTCGGTGGCTTGCGCCTTCTGCAAACCTTTCCAAGTGCTGTATTGGATTCTGGTCAGGTTTTCGCCAACTTCAGGTTTTCTAAAAATGAAAAGATGTTCGTGCATAATCAAATAAAACTTGTAATGTTTCGCGCTTGCTGACCATCTTGGGGCATGGGTTGTATTGTGCTGGGTCTTGATAACTTCTTCCTTCAAGGCAAATCCTGAACGCAAGCATCGTTCCAAAACAAAATGGGACAAGGGAATAAAGTGCTGTCCCTTCCTTGTATCGCCAATCAAAATGGCGCAATACTTTCCTGGCTTTAAAACACGATACATTTCCCGAACAACAACCTCCAGTGCATCTAAAAACTTTGGCAGGCTGGAAATACTGGACAAATCATCGGGGTTTTTGCCGTCTGAATATTTCACAATATTGGCATACGGCGGATGAGCAATGACCAAATCAACCGAATTATCTTTTTCAGGCAATTTCTGAGCATTTCCAAGTTTGACAATCTGCTTGGTATTGCCTTTCATCTCAAAGCGGATTCGTTCAGACGTGATGTTTACAGCATTTTGATTGACATCATACCCAATGGCATTCCGATTCAACAACCTTGCTTCAATCAAGGTTGTGCCGCCTCCAACCATTGGGTCTAAAATCAAGTCGCCTTCATCGGAATAACTCAAAATTACATTTCTGGGAACTTGGGGCGCAAAATTCCCGCGATAATCAGGTTTATGAGTCGCCCATGCGCCACGAACTGGAAAATTCCAAACCGTACTTTTTTCTTTGTTGAAGTCTTCATTATCTGGGTTAAACATAATTTTCTCGTGAGCCATTCTTGGCAACCTCATTTTTCATTTGTGATGAGCAACAATTTAGCAGATCAAGACTCAAAACACAACCTGATTTAAGTGACATTGCTAAACCTTTATTAGATCGCGGATTTTACTGGTTAAATAAAACAGGTTGTGACCGCTGACAGTCACAACCTGAAATTGGTAAAACCTGCTCTTAAATACCCCACAACATTACAATATTTCCTTGACCGCAAGATTACTTGCTGCTACTTTGGCATGTATATCTAACACCGAGTCGTAATCCCAAAATTTCACAAAAGGTTTTATGGTGCTAAAGGCATAAAAAGAAATTTTGCTGTCAAACTCCGCTTTTCTTTTGGCGTCAGCAACAATAAAAAACTTTGCCCTAAAATCTTGTAATTCCACAAACTTCAACAATGAGTTTTGAATATCGGTTGAGTGTTCAATCTCAAAAACCGAACTTGGATACTTTCTATCATTAAACCAAGTAACATCAATGGTCTTGGCTCTTCTCAAGACATCTGAGTAAGTAAATTCATAAAACTCTGAAACTGTTGTGACATTTCCTAATTTTTGTTCGGCAAAGGGTTTGTTTCTATCCTGAGCAGGGACATAGGTTTGAAAGCCTTGTAAATTCCCAATCTCTGCAACCAAACCCTGATAAAAGTAATGAGAATACTCCCTCTCTTTTGGTTTTGCTTCCTCGCCTGAAAACAAGCGAAGAACCCTCTCTTTTTCTGACGTTAATGCCCACAGCCCTGGGCGGATTTTGAAAAAATCATCATGTTGTTGGACGATTCGGCGAATACTCGCAAAAGGAGTCTTTGTTCCCCACTTACTGCCAGCAATTTTTGGAGCAGCCTGATACAACTGTCCAAGTGTTGCGTAACCACCATTCTGTTTCATTGCTAAAATTACTGCTTCATGTTGCTTCATGGAATTTTCCTCGCTTAACACATGAAAGAATTTGCTCTGACAGTCATTATAAATGATCGGGCGAAGTTATTCCTCACCAAACAGTTTTGAGACAGAGACCTTCAAGGCTTGCGCAATCGTTCGTGTTTCTATATCCGTCAAATGTCTATCACCCCGTTCAATTTTTGAAACTACGAAACGGTCAATTTTCCAACCCGCCAATTCAATGCGGATGGCAAGTTGTTCTTGGGTCAAGCCTTGCTCTTCCCGAATCTTTTTGATGTATTTGCCAACCACGTTATTCATAGTGAGGCGATTATAAGGATCGAAAAAAAGAGGTTGTGTCCATTTTTAGACACAACCTCTTTTTGATAAACTGCCTTCTTTATTTACTTTTTCGTACCTTCACAATCGCAAATTTTATATCCCTCTTTTTCAACTTTGCTACTTTTGCCTGTTTGCGGGCTTGCTTTACTAAAATGTCAAACTCATCAACCGTTCCATCCGCTTTCAATATGCGAATGGAATATCCCTTTTTCAGAGACTTGGCATACTTTCCACGCACGCCCTTTTTCTCTGTCAGGTCATATTCGGGAAGCAAATCGTCGTCTTGGGGTTTAATCGTTTTCTTCTTCATTAGAAAATTTAGAACAGCGTCAAAATTCCAGTTTCGCCATCTTCACTCAATTGACTAATGGCAGAATAATTTTCCCGCAAAATCATTTCAATATCTTTCGTGGAACAATTTCCACGCCGAATCCAAATGATCTTTGGCGGAAACCCCTTCATAACCCCAAACTCGCTGAAATCGGCATCTTTGGTCACGATCATATAATCATGGTCATGGGCATATTGCCAGATTTCAATGTCCATTGCATCGCCCAGTCCAAGCGAAAAAACGTGAACAGATTCAGGGTAAACATCTGCCAGCCGTTCCACAAGGCGCGGAGATAAGTTCTGGTCGAATAACAGTAACTTCATTGCACAGCCACCATCACCCGTTCACGCGCTGCCGCGAACCCCAAACAGGCAAGGATGTCTTCCTTTGTCAAATATGGAAAGTCCTGCAAAATCTCCTGCTCGGTCATGCCCGAGGCAAGATACTCCAACACATCATAGACCGTAATCCGCATTCCGCGGATACACGGCTTCCCGCCCCTCTTCCCTGCTTCGATTGTGATAATGTCCTTGAATTGCATAAGACACACTCCATTCTCTAAATCAACCAATCACCACTAATTTTATCACTCGCAAACTTAAACCTTCGTGTCCGTAGCCTGTCCTGAGCCTGTCGAAGGATGTCCTTCGTGTTTAAAGCACTACCCACCAAACCCCAACTCCTTCAAATTCTCCTCGCGAGACTTCTTCCCACCGCCGCCCATCTCCTTCCAAAACGCCTCATCATATCGTCTTGACTCCCCTTCGGGCAGGCAGCCAAATGAAAAGTATTTATTTTTCATGGTGTCAACTTCCAAACCCAAGTTCCCGTAAATTTTCTTCACGGCTCTTTTTTTCTTTACCACCAGTGATTTCTTTGTAGAATTTTTCGTCATATCTTCTGGATTTGACGGGTAATGGCATCGGCACACCCCAACCGAGCAACAGCACCTCTTCCTTCGGTTCCAAACGTGCCACGGTGGTTCTCACCGTCCCGCGCAGCGAGTCGCGCCCTGAAAGACCCGAAAGCACCGCCTGAATATCCAGGTCATCGCCCAGCCAGCCGCCCGTATGATGGAAGGAAAAATATTGCATAAGGTTTACCGTAAAAATTCAGGAAGCGTACCCATTCCCAAACTGGCAATAGGCATAGCAGTCACCTTGTCCGCAATGGGATAAGAGCGTTCCCCAGGGTAAATCACAAACAAATGATTCAATTGCAAATCATCCAACGCAATCTGCATGGATGGGGTCAGGCGCGGGGCATCCACACGCTTGCACTCCAGCCCCAGGCGACGTCCATCCTTGATTAAGAGCAGGTCGAGTTCCGCGCCATTGTGCGTCGCCCAAAAATACATTTCATCAGGGGCAATGGCTTTGATGGCTTCCTCAATGACATATCCCTCCCATGACGCGCCGCTTTTCGGGTGAGTTTGCAAATCATGATGAGACCGTACCCCCAAAAGCGCGTGTAAAAGCCCGCTATCACGAAAGTAAATCTTGGGCGACTTCACCTGACGCTTCTTCAAGTTCGAATGCCAAGGCTGTAGAATACGCACCATAAAAACATCCTGAAGCAGGTCAAGATAGCGGCGGACGGTTGGCTCGCTCACGCCCATCGAACGGGCAGGCTCGGCGGCATTCCAAATCTGCCCATGGTAGTGGGCAAGCATCGTCCAAAACCGCAACAGGTTGCCAGCAGGGATTTGTATCCCCCAACGCGGCAGGTCACGTTCGAGAAAAGTTTGCGCAAAATTCTTCCGCCACATAAAACTATCCATCTCGTTATTTGCCAGATACGAAAGTGGGAAACCGCCGCGCAGCCAATGTTCCTGCATCGAATCCACGCCCACTTCCGCAAGGCTGAATCCGCTGATCGAAATCGTTTCCATGCGACCCGCAAGCGACTCTGACGATGAGCGAATCAACTCTGGAGAGGCGCTGCCTAAAATCAAAAAACGCGCAGGAAGACCATCGCGGTCAGCCAGCACGCGCAAAATAGGAAACAGATCGGGGCGGCGTTGAATTTCATCGATGACCACCAAATCGCGCAAATCCTGTAAGGCGGTCATGGGCTGTTCCAACCGCGCCAGACTGACTGGATCTTCCAAGTCAAAGTAATTGACCGAATCAGGGCGCACAAACTGACGCGCCAGAGTGGTTTTTCCGCTTTGACGCGGTCCAACCAGCGCCACAACCCGACTGCGCCCTAAAGCCTTATTTATTTCAGAAAGTAGGGAACTTCTTTCAATCATGCTCACATAGTACCATGAAAATCGAAAGTCTGATGTTCGAATTTCATGGTACTACCCACCAAACCCCAACTCCTTCAAATTCTCCTCACGGGATTTCTTCCCACCACCGCTCATCTCCTTCCAAAACGACTCATCATACCGTCTCGACCGCACAGGCAGCGGCATCGGCACACCCCAACCGAGCAACAGCACCTCTTCCTTCGGCTGTAAACGCGCCAGCATCCCGCGCAGCGAATCGCGCCCCGAAAGACCCGAAAGCACCGCCTGAATATCCAGGTCATCGCCCAGCCAGCCGCTAATACGCGTGCCCAACTGACTCATCACCTCATCATAGATCTGCGATGGACGCTGATCCACGATCAACAACGTCACATAATATTTGCGCAGTTCGCGCGCGATGGTCGCAAAGGTCGTCTGCGCCGCCATCTCGCGGTTGAGCAGTTTATGCGCCTCCTCCACCACAATGATCAACGGACGCGGCTCCGCCTTGCCGTGCGTGCGGAACTCATTCGTCCGCTTCTCCCACGCCGCGCGGATCTTTCTCGTCAACAAATTCGACACCAGCAGATAATCCAGGTCACTCTCATGCTCGCCGAACGACAAGACCACATGCTTGCCCGCCTCCAACGACTGAATGATCTGCGCCACCGAATCCGCTGCAGGGTTGTCCACAATATAGGGTTGGCTGAACAGCCGTCGCAGTTTGTCATGAAGCGCTTCTGCCGCCATCACATTCACACCGTTCTCCATCGCCCACTTCGCCACGCTCCCCTCCGCAGGCACTTCCTTCGTCTTGCCGCGCCTGCCCTGAGCCCCGTCGAATGGGTCATCTTCGATCATCACCGTCTCACGGCTCATCGAACGAAACGCCGCAAACCACTTCTCCTTGAACGTGCCATACAACGCATTCAGAATCGTCGGCGTCGTCTCGCGCAGATTCAACTCGCGTGAAAGCGTTTCAATATCAGATGTGGAAATATCACCCGTCGAGATCTCCAAATTAAAGTCAACTTGATTGCCTCTGATAGTGCTCCCTGCTCCCAAGCCAACGCATCGGACTCCGCCCTTGAACAGGGTCTTTAATCCCTTCACGGCTTTTTTCGTGTCTGACGCCACATCGTCAAACCCATACTCGTTGTGCATATCCAACACCAGCACCGACGCCTGATTGTGCTTCATCAACCCCGCCAACACCAACCGCGTCAGGAACGACTTACCCGTCCCCGTCGCCCCGAACACCCCCGACGACCTCTGCACGAACTTATCCAAGTCAATGCACACGGGATGATTCTGCTCGCGGGTGTACCCGACCACAAAATTACTTTCCTTGTTCGGGTCACCGAAGATCTCGGCGATATCGCCCTCATTCGCCAGCGACACAACCGCATGGTGTGGCGGCACATTCTTGACGGGCAAAATGCGCGGCGCATCTTTCAAGCCCGCATCGATCTTGCCCTGCCAATCCTTATACTCAGGCGTGCCCAATTCAGGACCCACCTCCAGCATCAGATTCGGCAGCACCTCAAGGTTCGCATACAACGTCTGTCCATGCAGCGCCTTGGCGATATGTGCAGGGAAGCGCACCTCCGTCTGCTCATCCGCAAAGCGCGGGTCCGTCGCACCCAGTTGGATGTCGGTCACGACCCCATAATAATTCCACCATCCGCTCTGAATCACCACAAACGCCCCCTCCTGAATCTCCTGCGGAGACACCGTGAGCCGCACGCGGAAGTTTTCTTTTAATCCGCCGCCGACGAGATAGCCAATTTGAGTTCTCTTGATTTGCATAATAAATTCTCCTAACCACAAAGGCACGAAGACGCCAAGACACAAAGATGCTTAGTGCCTTTGAGCCTTTGTGTCTTCGTGGTTAACTCACGAAATATCTGCAAGCGCCCCCAACACGGACATCAACGTTGGGTAATCATCCCGCAGCAACGTAATCACTTCCTGCGTCGCGGACTCGATCCACCGACCGCCATCCGCGCCTCGTGCCTTGCCCACCTGCAAAATATGCGCCGCCACCACTTCCCCCACAGGCACATCCTTGCCATTCAAGATATGACGGAAGTACCCGAACCTCTCGGTGAAGCGGGCAATCTCTTTATCATCACAAGCATAGATCACATCCAAACTCAACGGCGGACGGGGTGGCAGCAGATGATGAACCCTGCCATCCTGTTCGTACCCCACCGCCAGCACAGACATTTCCACGGGCACAATGCGGCGCTCGCGGTTGTCCTTCATCACTTCCTCGCTCACGCCATCGGCGGTCACCAACTGACGCACCAACCCGTCATCGTCAATGTGGATATCGTGGATGAGTCCATACACCTGATACCCATCCCCCAGCGGCGCGCGGACCAGCGCCCCAAATGAAGGCACACTCAACTGATTCACGCGGCAGCCCGCAATGAATCCCGTTGTCCCTGCCCGAAGTAAACGTCCGATCTCGATTGGTTGTGTCATTATCATCCTCCCGTCATTGCAAGGGCAAAGAACAAGGGTGCCTTTACAACGACGAATTTACGTTTTATCTTTTTGCAAAAGCCAATATATGTCCATCAAGGTCTTCGCAGTAGGCGACTGTATCGCCCCAATCTCGAAGTTCCAGCGAACTGAGAGATTTTGCACCTGCCTCCAAAGCGCGTTCATAATAAACCTGCGGTTCATCGACCAATAAGTACAACTCCGCGCGTGGGATTCCATGACCCAACTGAGGGTCGCGGATCGCATCACCGAGTAGACGCTTAATCCCTGTTTCGGGCATCAGCCCCAGAATCATCCCGTCGTTGAGGTTGAACTCGGTCATCCCTTCGACATCCAATGCGGGATTCAAACCGAAGACGCAGCGATAGAAAACGGAACTTTTCGTCTGGTTATTTACGTAAAGTATGATGTGCGCCTTCATCCCTATCGCCTCGTTTTACCCTGCAAATCCTTCGCGGATTGTTTGCCCGATTTCTCGCCGATCTCCCCACCACCTGACAATAACTCGCGGGTGAGCATTTGGTCGATCTCTTCTTTTTCTCTGTGGGTGACCACCGCAATTTCATGGGCGCGATGCAAAATGTATGGGAACTGTTGTTTGTTGCCCATGATCTTGGATTGCTCGATCAACGCGGCATGCAGCGCATTCAGCATGGACGGATTCGCCGCCACCCATTGCGGCACGTCCACGCGCGCGATCTTGGGATATTTGGCGCTGCCCACGTTCAAATAAAAGAAATGAATGCCTAACGTGCCTCGATATTTTTCAGCCGATTTGGCCTGCAACGCAAAGACCGCCGAACGTTCATGTTCGCCGAGTATCTGACTGAACAGCCAATAATCTGTGGCACCCGCCAACAGGCGATTCTTGCGGACGTTCTTCAGTTCGTCCAGCGGGGTGGCGGCGATCTCAAGCAGTTTGATAAACCAATTTGCCGAAGGCTTGTCCACATAACCGCCTGCGATGATGCCTTTGTTGTGCATGGCTTCGAGTGCATTCAGGTAGTCTTGCAGATTCTTTTCAAATTCACGGGCGTTCTCGTTATCCACTGCGCCCCACAATTCCAGTTGACCTTCCGTCAGCGCGATGATCGTGCCGGAGAATTTTTCAGCCATCTCCAACAGTTTTTTGCGCTCGGCTACGTCACGCATCAGGGCCACCTGGCTATCGCTGAAATGCGTGTCGTCAAATTCATCCAGCACTTTTAGTTCGGTATCGGTTTCCACATCGGGAGTGTTGCCTGAACCCAATTGCATGGCAATCGCCCCCACGTTGATGACGTAATATTGAAGCGCTTCATGTCGATTCGGAACGATCTGTGAACCGTCAGCGGCGATGAGAGTCGCAGAAACAGGATCAGGCGTCGGGCGGGACAAGGCGAGGGCTTCATCCAATGGCACAGCACAGCGGATATTGGCATCCGCCTGTTTGGCAGAATCCACTTTGGCGCGCAGGGCATCCAATTCAGAAGAATAGGTTTCGAGAAGTCTCTGCGCCATTTCCTGCGCTTCTTCCTTCTTCTTTCTTCTTTCTTTTGCACCCTGTCCTACTTCTTTGATCTGGGTGTAGATTTCCTGATAATTAATCGGCATGCTATCCTTATCGCTCTGGCGATACTTTGTAGAACATTTGTGCAATTCTAGCCGTTAACGGGTCAAAATTCAAGCATTTCCCTGAAAAATGTACGGGAACTTTTATGCACAGGCTGCGTCTTATAGGTACAATAAAAAAGGAGATCCAACATGCGTATCAAATCTTTATCATTTGCAATCCTGGCCCTGCTGGCCATTCTCGTCACCGCCTGCGGGCCGACCACGGTCAATCAGGCTGCCGCAGAAACTCCGCGCACCCTGAACGTAAGCGGCCTCGGTGTGGTGTATCTGACCCCCGACATTGCCTACATCAACATCGGTGTAAACACCCAAAAACCCAACGCCGCTGAAGCGGTGACAGAGAATAAGACCCAAACCACTGAGGTCATTCAGGCCATCAAAGACTTTGGCGTGGATGAGAAGGATATCCGCACCACCAACTTTAGCATCTGGTCGAACCCGCAATACGATCCCGCCGGGACCGGTCAAATCCTTAGCACCACCTACACCGTGGATAACACTGTCAACGTGACCGTGCGCGACCTCGACAAACTCGGTGACTTGCTTGATGCCGCCGTAAGCGCTGGAGCGAACAACATCTATAGCATTCAGTTCGATGTGGAAGACAAGGCGGCCGCCACCAAGGAAGCCCGCACCAAAGCCGTGGAAGATGCCAAAGCCGAGGCCCAGGACCTGGCCGATGCCTCAGGCGTCAAACTTGTGGAAATTTCCAATATCAGCTACTATGAAAGCAGCCCGACTCCCTACTTTGAAGGCAAGGGCGGTGGCGGTGGCGCAGCAGTGGCGGATGTTGCAGTGCCGATCCAGCCGGGACAACTGGCCATCAGCGTGACTGTTAACCTGACCTACACCATCGAGTAAACGCTTCATTCTTAACCGGACCTGCTCCTGAACCAGGGGCAGGTCCTTTTATTTTGCCTTCTTCGCGATTACCAATTGCGCCATCCTCAATCCCCAAAAAACCGTAATTTGTGACCGCGCTGGGTATAATCACGCCATTACACCGGCAACGGGCTACACGGAGAATAAATCATGAATGAAACAAAGTCTTTTGATGTAATCATGGCGGGCGGCGGGGTCATGGGATGCGCCACTGCCTATTATCTACTCTTGCAGGACCCAACCCTGAAGGTGGCGGTTGTCGAAAAGGAGCCTGGTTACGAGCACAATTCCAGCGTGCTTTCTGATGGCAATATGCGCCTGCAATTTAACATCAAGGAAAACATTCTGATCTCGCAATATGGGATGGAGAAGATGAAAACTTTTCGTGATGATATGGCGGTCGGCGATTGGAAGCCCGCCGTCAATTTTAAGCAACAGGGCAACCTTTTCCTGGCCGACGAAGCCAATAAGGCCAATGCCATTGATGGCGTGGCTTTACAGCAGGCATTGAATTGCGGCGTCAGCTGGCTTGAACCGGCAGAGATCAAAGCCAGATTTCCCTTGTACGATGTAAGCAAGATTGCCGGTGGCGCTTTTGGTCGCTTTGACGGAACCATGGATCCGCATGCTGTACTGACCGCGTACAAGAGAAAGTCGGTCGACCTTGGCGCAACATTTATTGAAGCCGAGGTGGCTGCTGTGTTGCACGCAGGTGGAAAAGCAACCGGCGTGAAATTGAAGGATGGTACGGAACTGCACGCAAAATTTGTGGTGAACAGCGCTGGGGCCTGGGGATCGGGCCTGGCTCGTACCGCCGGTGTTGAACTGCCGATTGACCCCATCATGCGCGAGGTATTTGTTCTACAGGCCGATGCCACGCCGGAAGAAATCTATCCGTTGACCGTCTTCCCCTCCGGATTGTATTTGATCCAGGAACACGGCAACAGGTTTACGTGCGCAAAATCCACCGATGCAGACCCGCTCGGGTTTGACTTCGTCTGGCATCGTGAACACTTCATCGATAATCTATGGCAGGAATTGGTCGAGTATGTGCCCACGTTTGACCGTTTGAAGGTTGTTAGCGGGTGGGCTGGTTTGTACGATGTCAACACGTTCGATGGAAATGCCTTCATTGGAGAATGGCCCGGACTTAAGGGGTTCATTCTGGTGAATGGGTTCTCAGGGCACGGTTTCCAGCAATGCCATGCCATTGGGCGCTATCTGGCCGAGACCATTCGCGGCGTGGATGTTTCCCTCGATCTGTCGATTTTTTCGCCCAGTCGCCTGCTGGAAAACAAGCCGGTTTTCGAAGGCCACGGCAAGCTCGTCTAAGTCAGAATCTCTGGGAGAAACTTCCATCATGAATGTAGCCGTTTCGGGAGCCATGGGACGTTTGGGTAGCGTTGTCGCCAGGGGTATTGCCAACGCCAGGGATATGCACTTAAGTGGCGTTTATGACCCGGGCCACCCAGGTGACAGGGTAGCGGGCAGGGAAATCCAGACGTCCATCGAAGATATTCAGGCTGACCTTGTCGTGGAATGCACCCATCCAAATGTTGTGATGAACAATCTCAAGCGCTGGCACGACAAGGGTCTCAGCGTGGTGGTTGGCACCTCCGGTTTTACAGCAGAGCGGATCGAAGCAGTTAGAGCGTTTTGGACCAGCCCCGATATCAGCTGCTTGATCGTTCCAAATTTTTCAATTGGCGCCGTGCTGATGATGCGATTTGCCGAGCTGGCCTCTGCCTATTTTGATTCGGCAGAGATCATTGAGCGACATGAAGATACAAAACCGGATGCGCCCTCCGGCACCGCCCTGGCAACTGCCATGCGTATGGGAAAAGTCAGGAGCCAGGCTGAAAATCTGAAGAACGAAAACGAGGCGGTCAAAGGGGCGCGGGGCGGATTGGTTTCCGGGGTTCGAGTTCACTCCCTGCGAATGAAGGGGATGCTGTCCGACCAGGAAGTTGCTTTTACAAATTTGGGCGAGACGTTCTCGATCAACCACCGCAGCACATCCTATGATTCTTTTGCCAATGGAGCCCTGGTGGCCATCCGCTATGCAGCAAAGATCAAAGGCGTCGCAGTCGGGCTGGATGCTGCGCTGGGCTTGTAAAAATTGGCTTGAGGGCAAGGCTTTTTTATTTTTCACCATTCTCTTTCAAGGAGTCGTTCCATGGTACGAGTCGGATACATCGGTCTGGGGTTGATGGGGAAATCCATTGCACGGAATATTTTGAAGGCGGGTTTCCCCGTGGTGGTCCATAACCGCTCTCGCGCCGCAGTGGATGAACTGGTCGCAGAAGGAGCCGTGGCAGCAAACTCGCCGAAGGAAGTCGCCGGACAGGTGGAGGTTGTCTTCACCAACCTGCCCGACTCGCCCGATGTGGAAGCGGTCGTGTTGGATGAAAATAATGGCATCCTTGCAGGGGCGCGACCCGGCACCATTGTTGTGGATAACTCCACCATCAAACCGGCCTCGGCCCGCAGGATCGCTATGAAATTAAAGGAGAAGGGTGTATCCTCGCTGGACGCACCCGTTTCCGGCGGGGATATCGGCGCGAAGAATGGCACACTGACCATCATGGTCGGCGGTGAAGCAGAAGCGTTGGAGAAGGTCATGCCCATCTTTCAGGCCATGGGCAAGAGCGTGACTCACGTTGGCGAAGCGGGCGCAGGTCAGGTGGCGAAGGCCGCCAACCAGATCATGGTCGCAGCCCAGATGGTGGCAATGGGCGAACTGTTGGTCTTCTCGAAAAAGGCCGGCGTCGATCCGCGCAAAGTGGTGGAGGCCATTAAAGGCGGTGCGGCACAGTGCTGGAGTTTGGATGTCAAGCCGCCGCGTTTATTCGATGGCAATCGCAAACCCGGCTTTAAAGCCTATATGCAGTTGAAGGATATGGGCATCGTGCTCGACACAGCCAAAGAGTACAACATTCCCATTTCATCGACGGAGGAGAACACCAACTTCTTCAAGATGATGATTGAGCAAGGCATGGGCGAGCTGGATAACTCTGCTGTGGTGGGCGTGATCGAAAAGTTGGCAGGGATCGGGATCCTGGATTAATTGGCATGGGCTCGAACGTCTGAAGACATTCGAGTCAGGTAACTCCAGACCCAGCCTGCGCCCGCCCCGGCAAACAGCAAATAAGGGATTTGCATGATCAAAAAATAGCGCTGCCAGGAAAGGGGGATCATAAAGAACAACATGCTGCCTGTAATCAGCAGCAAAAAATAGGCAAGCAATCCTTCTGGAATCCAGCGCTGGAACAATCTCCAGCCGCCGATGAGGGCCAGGAGCAGTATCAAGCCATCCCACAGGAACGACCCGGTCCGCCCACTTAACCACGACTCTTCGTAAGCAGCGATCTGTTCATGGAAGGGCGGAACATCGAAACTGGCAGTCTCCATATACATGACCTGCGATGAAACGGTGTTCTTCAGCAAGAAGGGTAGCCGATTCGTGAATGTATCGCCATTAAACTCATTCCGATCAGAAGATGAGATCATTTGCGCGCTCATCAAGCCTTCGCGCAAATCAAGCATACTGACCAGCGGCGTATGGAGGGTCATCCACAAGGCGGGCGAAACCAGAGTCACACCGAGAATTAACGCCGCCCCCACACAGATGAGCCACTTCGCCATTCGATCTGTGCGCAACCGCGGGAGTTGAAACAAAAGGAGGGCCAGGCCGATCAACGCCAGCGAACTTTCCCACCAACCCCAAAAGACCGGCATAAAAGCAAGGAAGAAGGCATAGGCCAGCAGGGTTGCGGCTCCGAGGTAAAGAATATTTATCAGGGTGGTTCGAAGTGAATAGCGCCCCAGAACCGGCAGGGCCGCCAATGCCAGAAAGATGGCCACCAACATGGGCGCGGTATCCTGCTTGGCAGCCAGGGTTAACCCGCTGGCTGCGCCCAGCAAAAAATACCGCACCCAGCGTATTTTTGCCGATTGAAGATCCATCAGAACAAAAGAAGCGATGGTTGCCGTCAGGATGAGGAACAGGAATTTTGGCCCTTCCTGCATGGCGCGGCGGATGCTCATCAACACGCTGCCCTGCGTCGCAAACGCCAGTGTCGCAACCCAGGCAGCCGGGCGGGAAGAAAATAGTTTCAACGCAAACAGGTAAAAGAGCATGATGCCTGCCGCCCCCATGGCGGCGGAACAGGCACGCGCCAGGTTTAGAAGTTGCCGAGTCGGCATGTTCCCCAACGCAAGGTTTTCCTCCCAGGTGGAGCCCCATAGCCATTTTTGAATGGGGTCTTCGTTATGAGAGATGTCCCGCATAAAACCGACCGTAAACGCCAGGACGCCGCCGGTGGTCAACCTCAGGTTCTGCTTGTCGCTGCCTGTGGGGTCGAAAAGCACTTTGGCAATATCGTGCTTCTTGACAACCCGGTCATAATCTTCGCTCAAAATCAGGTACGCTGATTCGTCTCCATGGAAAGGCACCAGCGGTATCCCTGCCACGATGTATAGGGCAATCAGAAAAAGCAGAAGGGCATCCGACAAGAGGATTCCATATTTCGGACTGGATTGGATTTTTTGATGACTTTCCTGTATGATCGACATATCATCATTATAGTATGCCTGAATTGCAAATCAACCAACCCGTCCCAGATTTTGAACTGCCCGACCTTAACGGCAAAAGCCGTCGTCTCTCCGACCATCGCGGCAGAATCGTGATTGTCAACTTCTGGTCATGCGAGTGCCCGCACTCGGCGCGAACTGACAAGGCCATCCTGGCGATGTTCGCGCAGTGGCGCGATGAAGTTTCCCTGCTGACAATCGCCTCGAACCGCAACGAGTCGCTGTCGGCGCTGGAAGAGGCCGCTGAAAGCCGCCGCCTGCCCCAGGTCCTGCAGGATGCGGATTGCCGGGTGGCAGATCTTTTTGATGCACAAACCACCCCACATATCTTCGTCATGGATAGGGAGGGCATCCTGCGCTATCGCGGTTCAGTGGATGATGTCACCTTTCGGCAGCGCGCGCCCATGCGTTTCTTTCTCGACGAGGCGGTCGAGTCGCTGCTGGCCGGGCATTTCCCCACGCTGACAGAGTCGCCTGCTTATGGCTGTGCGATTGTGCGCGAAGTTTGATAGAATCAGGCTGTGATCGAATCTCCGCAGCGGGTTGCCTTTCTCGATAAAATCCACCTCTTCAATGGGTTGGATCAAACCCAGCTGGGGGGCATTGCCGGAAAACTGACAGAAAAAGAAGTAAGCGCCGGTGCGGTCATCTTCAAGCGCGGCGACAAGCCCGATGGTTTTTATTTGATCTACAAGGGCAGGGTCAAGGTGACCATGCCCACGCCTGAAAAAGGGGAAAGGCAGATCGCCACGCTCACCGCGGGCGATTACTTTGGCGAGGAAGCCCTGTTTGAAAACCGCAACCGTTCGGCCACCATCACGGCGGTGGATGCGTGTGTACTGCTTTTCGTGGCGCGCCCGGTGTTCGATGCGCTGCTGGAGCAATACGAAAAACTCAAGCCGAACTTCAAGGTTTCCATCCGCAGCCGCAAACTGGCGCGCTCCACCAATTTCAAATGGCTGGGGAAGAACGAGGTGATTTATTTTATTGCCCGCCGCCATAAGATCCGCCTGTATCAGGCACTGGTGGCTCCGGCTCTTTCGCTGTTGATTCCCGTTGGTCTGCTCGTGATGGGATTCATTTCGCAAGCCGTCACCCCGTCGGCGGTGGGTACGATCGCGCTAATCGGCATCCTTGGCTGGGGCGTATGGAATGCCATTGACTGGAGCAACGATTATTACATCGTCACCAACCAGCGCGTCATCTGGCTGGAGAAGGTCATCTTTTTGTATGACAGCCGCGAGGAAGCCCCGCTGGGTTCGATCCTCTCGGTCGGCGTGGAAAGCGATGCGCTCGGGCGCATCCTCGATTATGGCAATGTGATCGTGCGCACCTTTGTCGGGAAACTCGAGTTCGACCATGTCGATCATCCCGTTCAGGCGGCGGATATGATCCGCGAATATTGGGAGCGCACCAAGGCCATCACCACCCGCAGCCAGATCGATGTGATGAAAGACACCATCAAGCAGAAATTGGGCATGCCGGTGGAAAAACGCGCCCAGCCGGAACTCTCACCCATTGTGCCGCTCGACGAGGAAAAGACCGCGAAGATGCCGCTCTGGCTTTTAGCGATGCAAAACATCTTCCAATTACGAATCGAGGACGGCGGCAAGGTTATCTATCGCAAGCATTGGGTTGTCCTGCTGCAACAGGGTTGGAAAGCTTTCGGGCTGTTCCTTGTGGGTTTGTATCTCTTCCTGTGGCGGCTCGTTTACCTCGCCCAGTCGCCGGACCTTTCGTTTATCCGGGTCAATGCTGCCGGGACGTACAGCCCCGACACGCTGACAGTGACCATTCCCCTGCTGCTTATGCCGGTCACTTTCTGGGTGTGGTACGAGTACACCGACTGGAAGAACGACATCTTCATGGTCACCAATGATGAGATCTTCGATATTGACCGCAAACCCTTCGGCAAGGAAGAGCGTCGCTCGGCGCAGATCGAGAACATCCTCAGCACATCCTATACCCGCAGCGGCCCCATCGCTTATATGTTCAATTACGGCACGGTAAAGATCACCGTCGGCGGGACGCAGATGGGGTTTGAAGATGTGATGGACCCGGCCAGCGTCCAGGCGGATATCAACCGGCGGCGTTCGGCGCGCATCGCCAAAAAGAACGAAGATGCGGGCAAGGATGACCGCGAGCGCTTCGCCACCTGGCTGGCGGCTTATCACCAGAATATCAACGAATTCACCACCCAGACCCGGCCCGCCACAGCTGACCCTTCCACCAATCCGTTCACGGCAGCCGGGCAAAACCTTGACCACCTGGCTTTGGATGGCGAAAATATCGATGACGATCATGATGAGGATGGGTATGGCGGCGGCGACGGGCAAGACTCCGGCGGTGGCGAATAATCCGCATTGCAAGTATCATTGCCGCTCTGGCCATCCGGTCAGAGCGTGAATTTATACTAAAGAGGAAAATCAAGTATGGCTCTCAGAGAAATCGTCACCCTGCCCGCGCCCATTTTGCGGCGCAAAGCCAGGCCAGTGACCAAATTCGACAAGGATCTTCAAACGCTGATCGACGATATGATCGAGACCATGCGTGAAGCCCCCGGCGTGGGTCTTGCCGCCCCGCAGGTGGATATCCCCCTGCAGCTGGCGGTGGTGGAATATGCCGAAGGCGAAGATGAACTGGAAGAAGAAATGAGCGAGCCTTTGCCGAAGCAGTTATTCGTGTTGATCAACCCCGAGATCATCAAAGCCTCTGACGAAAAGGTCAACGGTGTCGAAGGCTGCCTCTCCATTCCAGGGCTGGTGGGCGAGGTCGATCGTCATGAGGCGATTCAGGTCAAGGCGCTCAACCGCCATGGCGACCCGGTCAAGATCAAAGTGGATGGCTGGATGGCGCGCATCTTTCAACATGAGATCGACCATCTGAACGGTGTGCTGTTTACCGACCATGCCACCCGTGTGTGGAAACCCTCCGAACAACAAGAGGAAGAACCGCCCCTCGATTAATAATCTCCCATGACCAATTGGCAGAGACTTGTAATTGGTCATGGGTAATTGGTCATTGGCTTGCATTTAAAACATCTCTCGCTCACCAACTTCCGCAGCCTCACCCGCCTGGATTCAGAACTTCCACGGCGGGCTGTTGTGTTGGCGGGCAGCAACGCGCAGGGGAAGACATCCGTGCTTGAAGCAATCTACTTCCTGGCGGCATTCACCTCCTTTCAAACCAACATGGACCGGCAGATCGTCAACTTTCACGAAGCAAAAAATCCGCTGGCCGTGACGCGGCTCGTGGCCGACTATCAGCGCGGCAAAACCAAACATCGGCTGGAAGTGCGCCTGATCCTTGAAGCCACCGGCGCAACCGGACAACGTTTGCGCAAGGAGATTTTATTGGACGGTGTCAAGCGCAATGCCAACGATGTCATCGGGCATTTCAATGCAGTCATCTTCGTGCCGCAAATGTCGCAGATCATCGAAGGCGGGCCGGATGAACGCCGCCGGTACCTCAACCTCGCACTGGCACAGGCGGTCCCTTCATATGCGCGGGCGCTGGGCGAATATGCGCAGGCGCTCACGCAGCGCAATGCATTGCTCAAAGCGTTGAACGAAAGCGGGGGGAACAGCAACCAGATCGAAGTCTGGGATGAAGCGCTGGTAAAGTTCGGGGCGCAGATCATCCTGTGGCGCATCCAGGCCGCGCAGGAGATCGAACGCCTCGCTTCGCGCGTACATCACGAGCTGACTCGCGGAACCGAGATTTTGCGCCTCGCCTATGAACCCGCCTACGACCCGCTGCCCAAGCCAAACGGACAATTCGGTTTGAAGATCGACACCGCCATCGACCGCTCGGCATTGGATTTGAAGAGCATTCAAGAGGGGTTCCTCGCGCAACTCCGGCAGGTTCGCGGCGAAGAGATCGCGCGCGGCGTGACCACCATCGGGCCGCATCGCGACGACCTGCGCTTTATCATTAACAAGGCCGACGTGAGCGATTATGGCTCACGCGGGCAGATCCGCACCACGCTGCTGGCGTTGAAACTGGCCGAAGTGGAATGGATGAAGGAACGCACGGGCGAATACCCGGTCATTCTGCTCGATGAGGTGATGGCCGAACTTGACACCCAGCGCCGCGCCGATTTGTTGAAGTATGTCAGCCAGGACCAGCAGGTGTTGTTCACCACCACCGACCTTGCGCTGTTTGCAAACGGGTTCTTTGAACATGCAGAAGTCTGGGATGTAAAAGGCGGGGTGGTCACGCCGGGGAAATAGGGCGCGTTTGAAATGCGGCTTATTTTTTATCTCTGATGTAAAATAGCGCGCATGACTCACACATCCCTTTACGACATCCTGGTAATCGGTTCGTTGAATGCAGATCTGGTCGTACGTACGCCGCGCTTTCCGGAGCCCGGCGAAACCATTAGCGGGGAGGATTTGAACATCATCCCCGGCGGCAAGGGCGCGAATCAGGCCGTGGCGGCGGCAAAGCTGGGGGCACAGGTCGCCATGGTCGGACGGGTTGGAAGCGATAGTTTCGGCCCGTTCCTTACCCACAACCTCAACTCCAATCAAGTTAACACAGAGCATGTCAGCATCAGCGACTCGGCCACGGGCACAGCCATCATCGTGGTGGACTCGAACGGGCAGAACCGCATTGTGCTCTCGCCGGGCGCGAACGGAAAAGTCGCAATGGAAGATGCGGACGCGGCCCCAGGCGCAAGAGTCTTATTGCTGCAATTCGAGATTCCCATGGAGACGGTGCTGCACGCTGCAAAGCGATACAAGTCTCAGGGGGCGACGGTCATTCTTAACCCCGCACCTGCCCGTTCCATCCCGGGCGGATTGCTGACTCATGTGGATATCCTCATCCCCAATGAAAGCGAACTTTCCCTGTTGACCGGTATGCCTGTCACAGATACCGCTTCGGCAGAGGCAGCGGCCAGAGAGATTCTGAAGCGCGGCGTGGAGACGGTCATTGTGACGCTTGGCAGCAAGGGCGCGTTAATCGTGAACGGTTCGCAGACCCAACAAGTGGACACCTTCAAAGTGGATGTGGTTGATACGACCGCCGCCGGGGATGCGTTCATCGGCGGGTTTGCCTCGGCCATGTTAAACGGTACATCCCTTGAGGACTCAGTCCGGTATGGCTGCGCCTGTGGCGCGCTGGCTACAACCAAATTCGGGGCACAGCCATCCCTGCCTACCAGGGACGAAGTTGAAAATTTCATCTCTCAACATTCACAAAACCATTCATGAGCACCAAACGAATCATCATAGATACCGACCCCGGCGTGGACGATGCGCTGACCTTTTTGCTCGCGCTCGCCTCACCAGAAATCCAACTCGAAGCCCTGACCACGGTGCAGGGCAATGTCTCGGTCGAGAAGGCCACACGCAACGCCTTATCCGTACTGAAACTGGCCGGCGCTGGGCACATTCCTGTGGCGCAGGGCTGCTCGCATCCGCTGATCAAAGAGCCGCATAAGTCAGGTGAGGCTGTGCATGGCTCCAGCGGAATCGGGCGTTCAAATCTCGCCTCGCCAAAATCCGCACCGATGAATCTCCATGCCATCGATTATTTGATTGAACGTGTGCTGGCCGAACGGGGCGAACTGAGCATCTTCCCCATCGGCCCGTTGACCAACATCGCGCTGGCCATCCGCAAGGAGCCGCGCTTTGCAAAGGCGGTGAAAGAGTTGGTCATCATGGGTGGGGCCATTCGCTCCGGCGGGAACGTCACACCACTGGCGGAGTTCAATATCCATGAGGACCCGCACGCCGCGCACGTAGTCTTCAACTCCGGCATCCCCATCACGCTCATTCCGCTGGATGTGACCTACAAATGCCTGCTCACCGCCGAAGATGTGGAGCGCCTGAACCGCATCGACTCGCCCATTGCAAGATTCGTCCGCGATGCGACCGCGGATTACATGGCCTTTTACAAGCAATACGAAGGCTTCGACGGCTGCGCGCTGCACGACCCGCTGACACTGGCGGCCATTCTGGCGCCGGAATTGTTGACCCTCGAAGAGCAGCATGTGGATGTGGATATTTCCGGCGGGGTTTCCACAGGCAAAACGTATGCCGATTTCATGAAAGTGACAAAGAAACCTGCCAACATGAAGGTGGCATTGGATGTAAAGGGCCGCGAGTTCGTGGAATTATTCATTGAGCGAATGGAAAGGTTATGTGCAGGGGTAAAGTAACCCCGCCCGCGCAGGATACATTATGAATCCCAAACATATCATCCTCGACACAGACCCCGGCATCGACGATTCGCTGGCCATGTTGCTGGCGCTGGCATCGCCGGAGGTGCAGTTGGTAGGCATCAGCACGGTACATGGCAATGTCTCCGGCGAACAGGTGACGAAGAACGCGCTCGCCATCCTGGAACTGGCCGGGGCGAGTCACATCCCGGTCTACAAGGGTTGCGATGTGCCGCTGGTCAAGGAGCCGTTGATCAGCCCGGAGACGCACGGGAACACCGGCCTGGGGTATGCCCAACTTCCAGAACCGACGGCCCAACCCCAGGCGGGGCACGGAAGCGATTACCTTATCGAGCAGATCATGTCACGCCCGGGGGAGATCACGCTGGTGGCCATTGGCCCGTTGACAAACCTCGCGCTCGCCTATCGCAAGGAACCGCGCATCGCGCAAAATGTGAAAGAGGTGTTCATCATGGGCGGGGCGATCCAACACCCAGGCAACACCACCGCGCTGGCAGAGTTCAACACCTATGTGGACCCGCACGCGGCGCATATCGTTTTTCATTCGGGCATGCCGATTCTTCTCACACCGCTGGATGTGACCTACTCATGCATCTTTACGCCTGATGATTTGAAACGGCTGCAGCGAATCGATTCGCCGATCACGAAATATATCGCCGACTCGACCCGCTTCTACATGGAGTTCCATGATGAGTACCAAAGCATCGCAGGCTGTGTCATCAACGACCCGATGACGCTGGCCCTGACCTTCATGCCGGAGATCTGTGACTACCAAACCCTGGTGGTGGATGTGGATATTTCCACGGGCGTGGGGTTGGGCAATACCTTTGCCGATTTTTATAACTATGAAAAGAAACCCGCGAACATGCAGGTGGCCATGAGCGTTCGCCCGCGCCTGTTCATGGAACTTTTCCTTGAGCGGATGGAAAAACTGGCGCACTCCCTCTCGTGACGGAAGCGAGCCAAAGGGGTTATTATTATCATGTCGTCAGTTTTATAAAATTTTTTCGGAGGAACTCATGCTGGACAGGATCAAGAATAATTTCAATACTCAAACGTGGGTGCTCATCCCCATCGCCATCGCCATCAACATTGCCATCGGTCAGGTGGTGGTCTTGTTGAAACTGCCCGTATACCTTGATTCGATCGGCACCGTGCTCGTCGCCGCCCTGTGCGGACCGTGGGCCGGGGCGCTCACCGGCGCGCTCTCCAATATCATCTGGGGCATCGCCGTGGACCCGAACGCGCTGCCGTGGTGGCCGGTGGCGTTCTTCATCGGTTACAACGCCGGGCGCATGGCTCAGTGGGGCTTCTTCAAGGAATGGTGGAAAGTGGTTGTGACCGGTTTCGTGGTAGCCATCACCGCCGCCATCGTCTCGACCCCCATTGCGGTGTACCTCTACGGCGGCATCACAGCCAGCGGCTCTTCCTTCATCACCGCCTACCTGATGCAAACCGGCACGGGCATGGTGCAGGCTGTTCTGAGCACTGGCTTCCTCGTGGAGCCTGTGGACAAGATCACCACCGCCATGCTTGCCTTTGCGATCATTCAGGGTCTGCCCAAGCGCATGCTGGGCGGGTACCCCAAAGCAAGCCAGGTGGAAGTCAGCGGCGGGCAGAGCAATAACCAGATGTACATCGCCATCGGCGTTGTGGCCGTGCTGGTGCTCTTCGCAGCCTTCATGCTCAGGAACATCCTGGGCGGATAATTCCCCCCCTCTCGATCCCCTCCCAGAAACGGGAGGGGATTTTTATTTCCACACTGGGTATAATCCAACCCTATGCATGAGCGACTTTCCTTTCATATCAAACGAGACAGTGTCCTGCACCGCCTCAACCCGCTGACCAAACTGGTGCTCACTCTCACACTGCTGCTGGTCGCCTTCACCTTCCCCTGGTATTGGATGCCAACATGGATCGTGCTCATCGCCATCCTGCCGCTCAGCCTGTTGGGAAAGATCTTCCGTGAATTCTGGCTCGCTGCCTTGAGGCTCATCCTCCCAGCAGCGGGTTTTCTTTTTTTGATGCAGGCCTTCTTCCAGCCCATCGGCGCGGATGTGATCTTCAAGTTCTACTTTCTGGATGTTACGACAGAAAGCACGATGTTCGCCTTTCGCAACGCCATGCGCGTCTTTGTGATGGTCTCATCGTTCACGCTCTTCCTGCTCTCCACCCATCCCAGCGAGTTGATGTCCGATCTTACCCGGCGCGGGCTGCCCGGCCAGTTCGCCTACGTTATCATCTCCACCTTGCAGATCATCCCGCAGATGCAGGCCAAGGCGCAGACCATCATCTCGGCCCAGCGCTCGCGCGGGCTGGATACGGAAAGCACCTTCCTCAAACGCGCCGGTTCCGTTTTGCCGCTCGTGGGCCCGCTGGTGTTCGGCTCCCTGGTGGAAGTGGAAGAACGCGCCATCGCCATCGAAGCGCGCGGCTTCACATCCAAAAGTGCCAAGACCTCGCTGCATGAGATCCCCGACCTCGCTTTTGATCGTGCCCTGCGCTGGGTCTTGCTTGCTTTCATCCTCATCTCCATCGGGCTGAACATATGGCTTTCGTAACTGTTCAAAACCTTACCTACCAATACCCGCTCACCAAAGAGCTTGTCCTCAAGAACATCGACCTGCAAATTAACGAAGGCGAGTTCGTCTCGATCATCGGGCCGAACGGCGCAGGCAAGTCTACGCTGTGTTATGCGTTGGCAGGCTTCGTGCCGCACTTCTTCAAAGGCGAGATCTCTGGGAATATTGAAGTGGCCGGGAAACGCTCCGGCCAATCCACGCTTGATGAATGGGTGCTCAATGTCGGGCTCGGGTTCCAGAATCCCTTCAACCAGATCAGCGGTGCCAAGTACACCGTCTTTGAAGAACTCGCTTTCGGTCTGGAAAACATCGGGGTCCCGCGCGAAGAGATGAAGGTCCGGGTGGAGGAAGCGATGGCCTTGACGGGTATCCGCGATCTGGCAGACCGTTCCCCTTACTCACTCTCGGGCGGCCAGCAGCAGCGCGTCGCCCTAACCTCGATCCTGGTCATGCGCCCCAGGCTTTTGGTACTCGACGAACCCACCTCGCAAATGGACCCGATCGGCACCCGCGAAGTCTTCGGCGTGGTGCGCAAAATGGCGGAAGAAGGCATGACCGTGGTGCTGGTGGAGCACAAAGTGGAATGGATCGCCAATTTTGCCGACCGGGTCATCGCGCTTAAAGCAGGCCAGGTGTTGATGGAGGGCAAGCCAAATGAAGTGCTCACATCCAACCTGCTTGTAGAAAATGGGTTTGGGGTTTCGCGCTACACATCTACGGCGCGCGCAGCACAGAAGCAAGGCTTGTGGAAGAAGGATGCCCTGCCAGTGACGTTGGATGAAGCGGCAGAAGGGTTTGCAAAATGAACATCGAGATCAAAGACCTTCGTTTTACCTATCCCACCGGCCTGGAAGCACTGAAAGGCATCAGCCTTGCCATCGCATCCGGCGAGCAGGTGGCCATTGTCGGTCAGAATGGCGCGGGCAAGACCACACTTGTGCGTCATTTCAATGGGCTGCTCAAACCGACTTCAGGCTCTGTCTTCGTCGGCGATTGGGAGACGACAAAATATCCGGTGGCCAAACTGGCGTCGCGGGTTGGCTATGTTTTTCAAAACCCGGATGAGCAATTATTTTCGCGCGATGTGCTGACCGAGGTCGCCTTTGGCCCGCGCAATCTGGGCTATGCCAGGGAAAAAATCGACGCGCTCGTCAAACGCGCCCTGGAATTAACCGAACTGACCGACAAGACCGCGGTCAACCCGTATGATCTTTCCCCCACCTGGCGCAAGATGATCGCGCTGGCTTCCATCCTCGCGATGGACACACCCATTGTCATCTTCGATGAACCCACCACTGGCCAGGATGCGGTCAACGTGGCGCGCATCGCGCATGTGATTGCGGAACTGAAAAAGGAAGGCAAGACTGTCATCAACATCACACATGACATTGATTTCTGCGCCGAGAACTTCGAACGTGTCATTGCGCTTTCAAAAGGACAGGTATTACTTGACGGACCTGCCCGCGAGGTACTCGGTCAGGAAGATATCCTTGCGCAAACTTATGTCGATCCCCCGCAGTTGACGAGGTTGGGAAAACGTTTGGGGTTGAAGGAAACGGTAACACGGCAGGAAGAATTTCTGAAGGCCATTTCGTAGGGATGGGGCTTGCCCCCATCCTTTTTATTACCCGTCGCATCTTAACCGCCGGAGGATGACCACAAAAGGACGACCGCGAGGGTCGTCCCTACTTTGGGTGGACTACCAATTCCTCGTAGCCTGAATCATTTTCGTACATTTCCCGCTTGTAGATCACATCACTCAATTCAAGAAGCACAATTTCAGCCGTAGTGTAGATTTTACAGCCCGCGACGAGATGCCCACCTATCGTCAGGCCGTCGCCGTCAGAGATAGCGATGTGCAAATGCGAGCCATGGATGGAGACGGTCCCGGTCATGGAGACGATCTCAAAGTGGCCTTCGTATTCGTTGTAATGGTTGCGGTTTGCCAGCCGCAGGGTGGCATGGGTCAGGCTGCCTACGCTGGAGAGCACGCAGCCCGCCTCGATATGATTCGCATGGACATACTGCTCGATAGAGTCGAACAGGTCAACACCCGGTTTGAGCCGAAAAGTATGGGGCCTCATTTAGACCTCTTTCTGAACAAATCTTTTCCGAAAACCAATATCGGGGAAATAAACGAGATCAAGCTGATTAGAATCATGAAGGCAGGCCGGGAATAATTCATGGAAGATAAAAAAAGGAACGATTGGCGTGGGTCAGAGGGATTGTAATGAACAGAGATGGCGCTACCGGATGTCAAGGGATCGAAGGCATGCAGGGCGGCTTCGTTGGCGGAGTATTTCGGGGTTTCGCTGAAGTATGTGCGTTGTCCTGAATACAGCACGTCGCCTACTTTATATTCATAAGTGAGCGTTGGTATGAAATTACCGCCGGTCTCAGAGTCGAACTCTTCGATCACTTCGATTCGCACCACCCGGCCATCAACCGTGAGCCAGGTCTGCGCATCACGAAACGACTTTACTTCAGAGACTGTTCGTTGAACGAAGAAAACCCCCATGATATAAAATAAGACCGTAACAGAGATGGCAAGTCCTAAGCGGCGGTAACTCATCGCTGGCATTCGTCTAATGCTGATCTACCAGAAAACAAAACCTGTCAGACCTGCGAACCAATCGATCAGGTATGGGTAGAACTGCAAACCCAGCCAACCGACAAGGATCCCCAAAGCAGCCCCGACGACAATGTCTGAAAGGTAATGTACGCCCATCGCCACGCGGGCCAAAGCCACCAGCGGCGCCCACACCCAAAGGAGGGCAGCCAGCCAGGGCGGGGCCAGAACCGTCCCAACCGCAGCGATGAGAAAGGCGCGGGCGGCGTGTCCTGATGGGAAGGAGTGCGGGTCTGTGTTGCGGTAAATCCCCCCCCATTCCCCTTCCGGGCGTTTGCGTTTGACCATGAACTTGACGGCCAGTACCACACCAGCCAGGCCAAGAATGCCGAAGAACTCCACCGTCTCCCAATGCTTCCAATCGGAGTTGCTGAAGAACCAGGCGATGATTAGCGCCGCCCACCAGAACCACGAATCGCCGGAGTGGGCAAAGAAGATGGCCACGTTGCGCAAAAAACCCGGCTTTTCAGCAACGCGCATTTGACTGGAAAGTCGGGCATCGAGTTCAAGCATGGAACGCAGATTCATTTCCGCGCGGCCTTCGCTTTCGTTTTGGAAGGGGTGGATTTTTTAACCGCAGCCCTGGCTTCACGGGCGGCAGCACGTTTGGCATCCTTCTGTTGAAGGGTCAGGTCTTCACGCATCAATTCCAACTGATGAGGTTTGTCCACATCCATGCAGGGTTCGGCATGATCCCAGATGATGGCGCGGCCCTTGATGCCGATGCGCTCGGAGGCGCGTTTTACCAGCGCTTCAAGCGTAAACTGGCGCGTGGCCAGTTGGAAGAGCGTATCCAGCCCGATGACGGCAGCCTGACGCAGCGGGCTCTTGCGGTTGCCGATCAATTCTTCCCAGACACCAAGATGGTCGGTGGCCATGCTGTAATGGACGATGTTGACATCCGCGCCGCACACTTCCATATCTTTGAGCTTGGTGTAGGTGCGGTTGGAGGTTGGGTAGCGCGCTTCCATCACTTCGCGCGGGCAAACTCCGTAATAGATATCATCCTTCGTCTGCAGCGAGGTTTGAACCAGCCAGTCCACCATGTCGCCTTTGAGAGCGGGGATGTCGGACGAAACCACCAGAATATATTCGCCCTTCGGGGTGATTTCCAGGGATTTTTTCACACCGGCAACGATGTTCGCCAGCATGCGGCCCTGATTGGAAATGAAATACATTGGCTTCTTGCAAGTCAGCCCGCTTTTAGGGGAAAGCCCGATGACAATGATCTGATCCACCTGTTGGGATTCTCCAAGCGCATCCAAAACCCACTGGACCATGGGTTTGCCCGCCACATCGATCAGGGCCTTGGAGTTGCCGTTGGAGTAGGCATAGAGTTTATCTCCAGGCTGCGGAATTCCACCCGCCGTTACGATCGCGTTCATCATGGTTAGTTCAACTCCTGCAGTTGGGGCTCAAAGCCCAGTTTATCGAGCATCTCGGTCAACTCAGGCCAGGTCAACGGACGACCCTTGCCGGAAATGGCCACCAATGCGGCCTCCATCATATTCGTGCCGAAGGAACGCCCTTCCAGCACGGGCGTGGTGGTGACGAGATATTTCACCCCGGCCTTGCGGAAGGTTTCCACATCCTCGGGCGTGGTGGTGTTGGTGACAATAACCTTACCCTGCATATCGTAAGGCATGTTACGCTTGATATAGTGACAGTCTCCCGCGACAACGGTGGCCCACTGATAATACTTTTCCCATTTGGGCGTGCGCTTCTCCTGCTTCTCACCGGTGGGGTAAAGCCATTCAAATGGCAGGCGGCCGGCGATCGGCATGAGCAAGGCTGCAACCGTTTTTAACTGGCTGATGCTTCGAATTGCAATCGGAATATCCAGGCCAAACATCAAGTCACCATAAACGGTTTCGTAACCTGCTGCAGCAAAAGACTTGGAGAGTCCCCAACGGTCCACCCCCACAGTGACAAGGACTTTGCGTCCACGTGAGTTAATATAGTCACCGATCTTCTGGTCTAAAAATGCCGGGGCTTTATTTTCGAGGGTGTTCTTCAGGCCACCGCCATCCACAAGAGGGGTCTTTTTAACAAAGCGTACGATCGACTGGACGGAATAGAATGGATACCACTTTCCCTCGACCAGGGCGCCAAGATCTGTGCCGCCAACGCCGAATGCGTCGGCCACGCCGTCCAACTCCTGGAATTTCTTCGCGGCGGCTTCCATATCCCCATCTGTGCCGATACGTTCAATACGGACAGTTTCGCCCAATAAGTTCACTTCCACCGACTTGTTGCGCTTGGATGAGCCGATGCTGATGCTGACTGCGTGTTTCATGAGGAAACCTCCGAGGTGAGATTATCGCCAGTTATATCACGAATCAGGGTACGGTTCTGATGAGAGGCACAGGGTTAAAAAAACGGGATGGAGCAAGTCCATCCCGTTGGGGTTTAGTATGGCCGGGCCAGCAGGTCATCCAGGACTTTTTTCGACGCGTCGTCAATGACCGCATGCTGGCTGCCCCCATGCGAATCCATCGTCACGACCACAGGGAAATCTTTGACTTCGATCAGCCACATGGCCTCAGGTACGCCGAATTCCATTTTGAAGACGCCATGCACCTTCGTTACCGTCTGTGCAAGGAAAGAGGCCGCACCGCCGATGGCGTGGAAGTACACAGCTGGTGTTTCCTGGCAGCCTTTGAGGGTCCTGGCGCCCATGCCACCCTTGCCGATCACACCTTTAACGTTGAAGTGCTTCATCACATCCGCCTGATACGGCTCCTCGCGGATGGAGGTGGTGGGCCCGGCGGCAATGAATTTGTATTCCTTCGTATCCAACCCACCGACCACAGGTCCACAATGGTAGATGATGGCTCCGTTCAAGAGTCTCTTCAATTCTTCATACACTTGCAGGTCATCGCCCTGGGGTGGACGGATCTTCTTGATAAAGGTATCGATCATCCATTTATGCGCGGCGTCGCGCCCGGTGATCATCATGCCGGAGATCGCCACGGTATCGCCGACCTTTAAGTCACGGATAGATTCGTCGCTGACGGGTGTGGTAATTTGTTTCATTGGGCTTCTCCCTTAATCGTAGGTGACTTCATCGCCCTTCACCGTCATCTTGCGGCGGCGATAGGCCCAGCACATGTAAGAAACCGATACAAAGTAGGAAGCAGGCAAGCGGCTCAAGCCGATGATCTTCGTATCCAGCACAGTGGTCCTGCCGCCAAAGCCCATGGGACCGATCCCCATTTCATTGGCTTCGTTCGTCAGGCGCTCTTCGAGTTCGGCGAGTTTGGGATCGTTGTTGCGCGTGCCCATTTCGCTGAACAACACTTCCTTGGATTTGATGTAGGAAGAGCCACGGTCGCCGCCGATGGACACGCCCAATACACCGGGCGCGCAACCCTGACCCTGAGCCTTCTGCACCGCGTCCAGCACCACCTTGCGAACGCCGGCCAGATCACGGCCCGCGCCGAGGGTGTTATCCGGCAGGGAGTATTGACGGCCGACGTTCTCACACCCGCCGCCTTTGAGCATCAACTCGATGGTGAGTTCATCGCTTTCGGTCTCTTCAAAATGGACGTAGGGGAAATCATCGCCGCCGAGGTTGTTGCCTGTGTTCTTATCGTAGATGGCGTCCACAGCGTTCGGTCGCATATAGGACCGTTTGGTGGCTTCAGCCATTGCGGCCCGGATCTGCGATTTGAGTTGGAGGGTCGACCAACCCACCGGGTAATGCACCTGAAAAATGGGCGTGCCCGTGTCCTGACAAATGGGCGTGGAGTTGGCGCGGGAAAGGTCGATGTTCTTCAGGATGGTCTCCAGCGCGCCGCGCGCCGCCGAGCCCGGCTCCTCTTTTTCGATGGCTGTGCGCAAACGCTTCTCGACATCCGGCGGCAGCGAACTGGATGTGCGCCGGATTAATTCAAGGATTTCATGGGTCAGGTCTCGCATGGTACCTCCGATTTCAACCTCATCATCATAATCCCATTGGCGGGAGTTGACGATGCAAAAATTATCTGCCCTGATTCTATGGATTTTCGACAAAACGTAAAGTGACCTCCCTTACCTTTCATCCGGCAAAAATCATATTGAATCGAATCCCGGCCGCAGGGGTTTTATCTTTTTGAGAAGCCAAAACTTTACCGGAGGCAGCCATGGATATTATCAAGATCATTCAATCCCTGCAGGATTTTATGTATGAACTGGTGGTCTGGGTCTTATTATTGCCCAAGACCATCCTGCGGGCCGTGTTCCGCCCCGATTGGATGGTGGCTTATGTCAATGCAGAGTGGGAGAAAAAATCCGAAGAACGCTTTGATGACTATTTATCCCCTGCCCTATTTCTTCTGGTTGTGGCCGTGGTGCCCAATACGCTCTTCAATTGGATGGGACGCGCAGCCATCCCCACCGACCTGGCCGCCCAGTTGACGGAGGACAACCTTGTCGCTTCCACGCTGGCGGTGCTGACCTGCCTGCTGATCTTTTTGTTCTGGCTGCAACTACTCAGCCGAAGACCTGTCAAACGCTCGATGTTGAAGCGGCTGTTCTTCATCCAATGTTATCTGGTCGCCCCCGCGCAGTTGATCTATCTCATCCTCGCCGCCCTTGGCTTGAACACCATTGCGGTCTGGGGAGTGTGGGTGTTGAATATTTTCGTCACCACTTTTTATGAGGCCTTCGCCTTCCGCGATGAGTTAAAGATCGGCTGGCTCAAAGGCTGGTTCTACGCCGTATTGCCTTATGGAGTGGTGCTGATTCTTTGGGGCATGATGTGGTTTGCTTTATAAAATTTGAGCCGACCTGTCTGGTCGGCTCTACAGGGCAATTATGATCTACTCAAACGCGCGCGCATCACATAGCGGTTGACGCCGCCAAGGCGGTACTTGTATTCCTCATCGCCGCGCATGAAGTCAAATTCCCAGCGTCCGTTCTGGCAGCACCATTGGATGACTTCCGCAGTCAAGACCCAGCCGGGGGAAAGTTCCATGTGGTCGCGGCTGACCCCGGAGTTGTAGCCCCAAAGTTTGCCCTTGTAATCGAAGTTAAGGGAAGCCGCCGATTTGACACCATCCACTTCCAGGAAGGCCAGCCAGAGATAGCCGTTCTCGTGCGCAGCCCGCACGGATGTGACCATCTGGTCGCGCATTACATCCTTGAGGAAGGTGGCCTTACCAGGATCCTGGATCATCAAATGGAAGAAGGTATCAATCTCCGGCTCGATATCCGCATCTTTGGGGACGATGTGAAAGCGCACCCGGCCCGACTCGGTGGCGCGGCGCATTTTGCGGCGGATCTCGTGGCGCTGTTTCTTATCCACCCGTGAGAGATACTCTTCAAAGTCACCGTTCAGGGCAATGCGGGGAGTGGGACGATAGACTTCTTCAAGATGGGCCCAGCCGCGTTTCTCAGATTCCGCTTTGAGGGCGGCGAGGGTCGGAGAGTCATCAGGGAGGTTATACCAGTCGAGTTTGGCCCAGGCCCCGGGGAGGGATGAAGCGAGAAAATCCAGCAGGCCGGAGATGAACGCGGCGTGATCCTGCGGGCGGACGATCACATCCAGATAATCGGAGATCTCGATGCTGCCATTGAGCAGAAGCGCGGGCTGGCCCTCGTACTCCGCGATGAAGAGCGGGGCAATGCCGGTAAGTTGACCGTGTTCACGCGCAATAACAAGGACGAGTTCCGCATTCGGCCATTCGCCGCCGCCGCGATGTTCCCACCAGGCCTGCTGGTATTCATAACGTAGAAAGGGCGTATCGGTGACGGACTCAGCGAGAAAATCATTCCATTCCTGCGCCGAAATTTGAGAAAAATCTTTTAGTAGGGTGTATTCCATGTCTGTTGAATTGTACCAGTTGCCTGTTGTCGTCAGCCAATTTATGACCGCAATGGGTATAATGAGGCGAAACGCATCATATAGGATAGGCAATTCAGGTCACTTCTTACATGCCGCTCGATCTTAACCTTTCACCGATCTATCGCATCAACGGGCAGGAAACTTCTGAAATGCCCGGTGTACTTGCGCTCACCCCGCCCAAGACCGCTGCCCGCGGACGAGAACAGGACCGCCTGTTGCTTTACTTGTTGTTGACGGGCAACTCCACCATTACTTTAAGTGAATATCGTAAATTAGCCGAAGATGCCGCCGGGGTCTTCTACCAGACTCCACGCGCCACCACCAGCGCGTTACGCGCCGCGGCAGACCGGGTCAATAAGACTCTGCTCGAGCGTAACCTATCCACCAGCAGCCGTGGGCAGTATGCCCTGGCCTGGCTTTCGATGGCAGCCGTGCGCGAGAACCAGTGCATCTTTTCCATCAGCGGACCGATGCATGCCTACTGGTTCGGCCAAAGCGAGGCCCGCCATATTTTCGACCCGTCCATTTCAGGCAAAGGCCTGGGCTCCAGCCAGACTCTCAACATCCACTATGCCCAAAGCGATCTGAACCCCGGCGACTTAATGCTCTTTTGCGGAAGGCTGCCCGGCGCATGGTCGGCGCCGTTGGAGGAAGTGAGATCCGCTTCGTTCGATGCGATGCGTAGGCGACTGGTGGCATTAACCAGCGAAGACCTGAACGCTGTCCTGCTGCAAGCCACAGACGGCACAGGGTCTTTCAACCTAAGGGGCACCCCAACCCCAAAGATGGACACCCCAAAGGAAATTCCTCCCATTGTGGAAGAGACTTCGGTGGAAGAACCATCGCTTCCTTCTGCGACTGGAAACCTGCCCGCCGTTGAAGCAGCAGAATCCACGTCCGGGCATGTCCTGCAACCTTCGGCCTATACCAGTTCGCACGAACAGAGTGAGCATCCCACCGAACTGCCGCGCCCAAACCCGTTGGAGAGTTTGCCTCGCACCGGCAACACCACCCCGCGTGAATTCCCCGCTTCCATTCCGCGCGCCAAACCTGCCGTAGAAACCGCCAGCGTCCCCCCGAAAAATGAAGTTGAAGAAAAAAAGCCTGCCGAACTTGAAGCCGAATTTACTCCCACTCCCAGCCAGCCCGCAGGGATCAAAAGGCGTGTTCGACGCGAAACTTCCCCGCAGGCAAAACAGACCGCCCGCATCATTGTCAACAGCATGCGCACATTACGCCAGTGGAGCGGGGCCATCGGCGAAAAGACCCGCAACTTTCTGCCGCGCCTGCTCCCCAACTCCGACGCCAGCGATACACTGAAGATCACCGACTTTTCGATGTTCGTCATTTCCATTCTTGTGCCCCTGGTGATCGCCACTGTCCTCTTTGTGGTGTATTCCAAATATGGGCGCAACCCGCAATTTGAAAGTTTTCTTCAACAGGCCCAGCAGGTCAGCCAGCAGGCACCCACATTGGGCAGCCCCATCGAACAGCGCGAGGCATGGAATCAGGTGATCTATCTTGTCAGCAGCGCCGAGGATATTTACCGTCCCACTTCTGAGTCGATCGCGCTGCGCCAGACGGCTGAAACCAACCTCGACGCCTTGTTCGGCATTACGCGCATGCAATTTAACCCGGCCTTCAGTTCCAAGATCGGTATCGAGATCAGTCGCATGGCCGCCAGCGAAAAAGACTTGTATCTGCTCAATGCCACAAACGGCGAAGTGCTGCGCGCCATCCCGTCCGGCAACGGCGGTTTCGAAATTGATACCACTTTCATTTGCAAACCGGGCGTTTACGGAAACGGAAGTTACACGGTCGGGCCGCTGGTGGATATCCTTGCCATGCCCATCGTCAACTTCATTGATGCCACCCTGCTGGGCATCGATGCCGCCGGGAATCTGCTATATTGCAAACCGGGCGAAGTTCCGCAAGCCATCCCCCTGCCACCGCCCGACACGAACTGGGGACGCGTGACCGGTTTTACCCTCGACGCTGGAAATCTTTATGTGCTTGACGCACCCGCGCGCGCCGTCTGGGTTTATGTCGGCAAGGACGGAACCTTTGTAGACCGCCCCTATTTCTTCTTCGGACAGCAGACCCCCTCACAGGATGTGATCGACGTGGTGGTGGCGGGCGACGAGATGTTCCTGCTGCATGGCGATGGGCGCCTCTCGAACTGTTCCTACAGCCGCATTGATGCGAGCAAGTCGCAGTGCCAGGAACAGGCGACGCTGGTGAATCCCTTCCCGGCCTATCAGGATACGAACCTGTTCAGCACGGCCCACTTCACCCAGATCCTGTTTGCAGCGCCGCCCGACCCCTCCATTTTGTTGCTGGATGCAGACAGCCAGAGCGTGATGCGCTTTGCGTCGCGTTCGCTCGAATTGCAGAACCAGTTCCGGCCTACAACCGGAAGCGCGAACCCCGTTCCGACCGGTTCGATCAGCGCCGTATCCGTCAGCCCGGACCATGTGCTCTATGTCGCTGTGAACGGCCAGGTGTATTTCGCCGTCAACATGCCTTAACCGAAAGAAGGAAAAGCATGAACAATTTTTTCAAAACCCTCGCCAACCTCTTCAAGCCCGCCCCCTACCCGGCAGACAGCCTGACGGAGCCGGCCCAGATCACGCGCAGCAAAGTTATGGTCATTGTTTACGACCCGGTCATGGATGCGGCCACGGGCATCAAGCTTTCCCAAAAGATGAATTGGCACGACACGGGAAACCTGATTACAGGTTTTACTTCCGACCTGACAGAGGTGAGCAAAGGACTGGCGCGGTATGAGATCGTCAAGCGGGTTGACGTGGACGAATTTCCCGCCAAGACCGACGGCTTTCGCTATACTCCTCAAACTTATTTGAACGTGCTCAGCGGAACAAACCAGCCGCATATGCCGCAAGAAGTTAATTATGCAGCCATCATGACCCAGTTCGATATCCTGCCGCGGGTGGCCCGCAACGAGATCGATGAAGTCTGGATCTTCGGCTTCCCGCATGCGGGCTTCTACGAATCGACCATGGGTGGATCGGGCGCATTCTGGTGCAATGCCCCGCCCATGGCAAACACCTCTGCCAGCAAACGCCGCTTCGTAGTCATGGGCTTTTCCTACGAGCGCTACATTGGTGAAATGCTGGAAGCCTATGGCCACCGCGCAGAGTCGATCATGGAAAAAACTTTCAGCAGGTCAAGCGGCGATGCCAACTTGTGGAAGCGCTTCATCCGCTACGAAAAGTCAGCGCCGGGAAAATCCGCCTGCGGCAATATCCACTACGCGCCCAATAGCAAGGTGGATTATGACTGGGGTAACATCATGCCGGTCAAAAGCGAATGTTATGACTGGCTGCTAAACTTTCCGAATTTTAAAGGCGATATCCGCACCGTCGACTCCACCGAATGGGGCAAGGGCGAGATCCGCGCCCATCACAAGTGGTGGTTTAACCATTTCCCACGCGTGGCCGGGCGCAAGAATGGGATCCACAACAATTGGTGGCAGTACGTCACAGCCCCGCAGTTGGTCATCGTCTGATGAAAAAGACAGCGTATCGGCGAGATACGCTGTCTTTTTCATCTTTTTTTTACAATCTTGAAAGAGCCGGGATGGTATGATTTCCGGCATACCTGGAGCGACAGAACCGGAATAAAATATAATCACCTTTCACGCCCATGAAACCCGCAACCTACATTCCGCTGTTCTATTTGGTGGCCACGGTGCCCTATATTTACCTGGCCATGATCGCCTGGCGCAGAAGGCCTGCCGTGGCAGCGGAACCCTTGGCGCAGGCCATGGTGTGCATGGCCCTTTGGTCGTTCACGTATAGTATCGAATTATTTTCCCAAAGTGTCATAACCAAAATCCTATGTACCCAGATCGAGTTCATCGGCATCGTCGGTCTGCCGGTCTTTTTCCTGCGTTTCGCAGCGGAGTATACCGGGAACCGACACCTCCTGACTTTAAGAACCCGCATGCTGCTATGGGTCGTGCCGTTGATCATCCTGCCGATCGCCTGGACGAATCCATTCCATCATTGGATGTGGACGAAGGAAACCCTGATCGAATCCCCGCTGGGACTGGTATTGCTCGACCTCGTTTTCGGTCCCTTCTTCTGGCTGCTGGCTTTCTATTCTTATGGACTTCTGGTCACAGCCTGCATCCTGCTCATTGTGGAATTGATCCGCAGGCCGGGCATTTATCGGGCCCAGATCAGTTTTATCGTCTTCAGTATTGTCATTCCATCGCTGGGAAGCGTGCTTTTTGTTTCGGGAGTGGGCCCCGCTCACAACCTGGATATGACACCGCTGTTCTTTCTACCGACCGCAGTCGGTTTGTTTTGGGCCATCGCCAAATATAAACTTCTGGACGTTCTCCCCCCTGAACACATCACCATCCTTGAGAATATGAAGGATGGCGTTATCGTCTTGAACGCGCAGCATCGCATTCTTTACATGAACCTTGTCATGGAAAAAATTCTTGGCCGCTCCGAGAGCGAGGTCATTGGCCAGCCTTTTTCAAAAATATCCGGGAAGTATTACGAAAAACTCGCACCGCATCTTTCCGGCATGGATCGCCAGATGGAGATCAAAATTGAGGAAGGGAATCAAGCAAAGACCTTTGAAGTGACCGTGACCCCCATCCAACAAAATCGGTCCAGGGCCGACCGCGGCGTTGATTGCATGATCATGATGCATGACGCCACCCGGCGCAAGGAGGCAGAAGCCCTCTTGCGGCGAAAAGATGCGATCATGTCTTCGATCAGCACGGCGGCCGCCCAGTTCCTTAAAGAGTCCACCTGGGAACACAACATCCCCGAGGTCTTAAAGGTGATCGGGCTATCGGCGGATGTCAGCCGTGTTTCGGTGGTGATGAACTACCATGAGAACGGCAGGAACACGATCTTCTCAAGCCTGTGTTACGAATGGACAGCGCCGAACACCGCTTCGCAACTCCACAATCCAAATCTGGTCTACGCTCCCCTGGCCAGTTTGGGGTTGGGACGTTGGGTAAGCATCCTTTCAGAAAGGCAGTCGATCTTCGGGCTGGTCGATGAATTTCCAGAGGAAGAGCAAAGGTTCCTGAAAACCCTGGGCTGCCTCTCGCTTGTGATCATGCCCATCTTTGCCGAAAACCATTGGTGGGGATTCATTATCATGGAAGAATGCGACCGGCAGCGGCTGTGGTCTCCGATTGAGATCGAGGCTTTCGAGGCTGTCGCCAATATCTTCGGGGCGGCAGAAGCCCGCACCCGCGCAGAGCAGCAGATCATCCAAAGGCAACATGCCCTTGGACTATTGCATGAGATCGTGGTCGCCTCCCTGCAAGCCAGAGAACTGGATGAAATGGCCGATATCGTGGTGAATCGTCTGCGGGACCTGATTGGGGCAGACGGATGCTTCATCACCTTGTGGGACGAAGAAAATAAACAGCCCATCCCCCTTGTGGCTTATGGCATCCCCAAAGAAAAATACCGCATGTTTAAGATTCGCCCCGACCAGCGCAATTTTACCGAATCGGTACTCCAAGCCGGGCACACTCTGGTGGTGGAAGATACCAGTACCACGCCATTTGCCGACCCGGAAGTCTTACAGATCTTTCCCTCCAAGTCAGGTATGGTACTGCCTTTGATCTCCGATAAAAAGAACCTGGGCGCCATCATCCTGGCTTTCGAAAAAACACGCCGCTTCACGAACGAAGAAATATCCATCTGCGAACAGGCCGCGGCCCTGATCGCGCTGGCAATGGAAAAATTCCAGTCTGTGGATGAAGCCAAACGTCGCGCCGATACTTCCGAGATCTTGCGCAAGGCCAGTCTGGCCGTGGCCGAAAAACTCGAAATGGATCAAACCGCCTATCATATCCTCGAACAGTTGCGGCAGGTCTTACCGTACGACAGTGCGTCAGTGCAATTGATCCAGGGGAGCGATTTGATTATCGTGGGCGGGCAGGGTTGGGAGAACCCCAAGGATGTACTCGGCATGCGCTTTCCCATTCCGGGCAACAATCCCAACAGCGTTGTCATCCAAACCGGAAAGCCCTACCACCTGCCGGAAGTCTGGAAGGTTTTTGAACAATTCAAACACCCCCCCCATAACCATATCAGTTCGTGGCTGGGCGTACCGCTGATCGTTCAGGAAAAGGTTATCGGCCTGCTTGCCATTGACAGCTCCGAACCCAATCATTTCAAAGATGATGATCTCAAGATCGCCATGGAATTTTCCAACCAGGTGGCGGTGGCGCTGAAAAACGCCCGCATCTACCAGGAAAGCCAGACTCAGGCCATTACCGATGTTCTGACCGGCATATACAACCGGCGCGGCATATTCCAGCTGGGCGAGTTCGAGTTCCAGCGTTCGCGGCGCATCTCCCGGCCCTTCTGCATTCTGATGATGGACATTGACCATTTCAAGCAGGTTAACGACCAGTACGGACATAGCACAGGCGACCAGGTTCTCAATGAGTTTGCCAACCGCAATTCCAAGAACCTGCGTACCACCGACCTGATCGGCCGCTATGGGGGCGAGGAATTCATCGTTCTCCTGCCAGATACCAATCTCGAAGCCGCGCGCGCCATTGCAGAACGCATGCGCACTGGCATTACGAACATCCCCTTCGATACCGAAAAAACGGGCCTGCGCATCACATCCAGTTTTGGGGTTGCCGAAGCAGAGGAATACGACACCTTCCTCAACCTGATCGAAAAAGCCGACGCCGCCCTCTACCAGGCCAAGAGCAACGGTAGAAATTGCGTGGTCGCCTACAGATTATTAGACGGTCTGTCTCAGACTGCCGACCATATTTGATACAAACCCAACCGGCCGTTTTCCCCATCAGACAAGAACGACGCTTCAACCTCCATTTGAACCTGTCCGGCCAACCGCAGCAGTTCCTCCTCTGAAAAGTGATGCACATAGCGCAGGCCCATTCCCTGGCTGCGCCAATCCAGCAGGTAATCCCCTTCATCCACGTCCTCATCCGTCAGGCCTGCCTTGCTCCACGGCTGGACTCTGGCTTTAAGTTTTTCGCTGTTCAAAAACTGCCAGTTGGACAAATAAAACTTTCCGCCCGTTTTCAACAAATCCCTTACCGTCCTTAAGATTCCCAACCGAACTTCATTTGAAGGAATATGGTGCAAGGCGGCAAACATCGTCACCACCGACCAGCGCGCATTGACCATGGCCAGCTGGTTATCTGCTGACGACAATGCGGAAAGGTCCATCTCCCAGAAATCGATTCCGGGGGTGGCATCCGCCTCCCGAAGCAGGGGCAGGCTGAAATCCACGCCCAGAAGCGCTGCCTGATGGCCGCGAGAGTGCAGTTCGCAGAGAAAATTCCCATTGCCACATCCCAAGTCCAGCACGGTTTCATCGGTTCGAATGGATTCGAGAATACGCCGGACGCCCGGTTGCAGGCGCTGGCGGGTGATGGAGAACGAGTGGCCGAACCGGCTGTAAAACTCGCGATTGATTTCAAGCAGACGGGTAACCGTGTCACGGTTCATAACCCGATTATACCCAGCGCAAGAGAGAGATGACGGTATAATCCCGCCATGTTATCGGTGCAGGAACTGGAGCAATGTTCCGGGGAATTTGAGACAAAAACCCCGCAGGAGATCATCCAATGGGCGGTGGAACGCTTCTGGCCGGATGTGGCCATGAGTTCTTCTTTTCAGACTCAATCCACGCCATTGCTGCACATGGTCTCACAGGTCAAACCAGATCTCCCCATCTACTTTCTTGATACTGGTTATCATTTTTGGGAAACGCTGATGTTCCGCGAGCAAATCGCCGCCGAGTGGAATCTCAATGTGATTGACCTGTATCGTGATGCGCGCTGGGATGTGTTTGCCCGCCAGCGCACCCGCACCCTGCCGGTCGAAGACCCCAATTTATGCTGTTATTTGCACAAGGTTCAGCCGATGCAAACGGCGTTGAAAAATGTGAAGGTCTGGATCACCGGCATCCGCCGCGACCAGACTTCGGTGCGCTCCCAGGCGCGTATTCTGGAAATACAGGAAGATGGGCTGTTAAAGGTCAACCCGCTATTAAACTGGGCCAGGGTCGATGTGGAACGTTATATCGAAGAACATCATCTGCCTGCACACCCTTTGTATGGGAAAGGCTACCGCAGCGTGGGCTGTGCGCCTTGCACCATCGCCATCGGCGTAAACGATGATGAACGCTCGGGCCGCTGGGCCGGGCGCGGCAAGACAGAGTGCGGCCTGCATACTGAAATGTTCACCAAGAAGAACATCACTGAAGTGAAGCAAGTCTTTAATCTTGAGATCTAAGTAATCGGTCGAAATAAATTTTATAAAAATATGCTCCCGGCGGCGTCCCCGCCGCCGAGGACGGCGGCTTGAGCGAGAAAAGTTTTATAAACTCTTTCAGACGACTACTTAGCAAAGGTTTTCATGGAATTTACCGAGAAGCGACAACACTGGAAGAAACTCAACGCGCTGACGCCCAAAAAGATGGAGTTGGCGCACTTTTTGCTTGAGAGAATCCGCGCAGGCGAGGATGTCATGTCGCTGCTGCGGCGCCATCCGCTGGAAGGCGGCGGATATTTGAACAAGGCGGCTCTGGTGGCGGCCTACGAGCAGATGGTCGCCAGCGGGAAAATGGAACCCGATGCGGCGCTGCTGGAAAGAATCCGCATGAAGCCGATGCGCACCCTCTCCGGTGTGACCACGGTGACCGTGCTGACCAAGCCGTATCCCTGCCCCGGCAAGTGCATCTTCTGCCCCACCGATGTGCGCATGCCCAAGAGTTACCTGCCCGACGAGCCCGGGGCCATGCGTGCGCTCGAACACCGCTTCGACCCTTTCACCCAGGTTGAGTCGCGCATCCGTGCTTTGAAGAACCTCGGCCATCCCACCGATAAGATCGAACTACTCATTCTGGGCGGCACGTGGTCCTCGTATCGGCGGGATTATCAAGAATGGTTCATCGGCAGATGTTTCGATGCCATGAACGGAGTCCAAAACCTCCCGACTTTGGAGCCTCAACAGCGGGATGCAAACGGACTCAAAAGCCTCCCTACTTTTGAACACCAACAGGAGTTGTTGGGCTCCATTCACTCCACCAACGAAACCGCGCCGCACCGTAATGTGGGCCTGGTCATCGAGACCCGGCCGGATGAGATCACGCCCGACGAACTGCGCTGGCTGCGTCACCTCGGCGTGACCAAGGTGCAGATGGGCGCCCAGAGTTTTGATGACCCAATTCTGGAGATCAACAAACGCGGGCATGATGTTGAGAGCACGCGCCAGGCAACTGCCTTGTTACGCGCCGCAGGTTTCAAGATCGTGCTGCATTGGATGCCCAACCTGCTCGGCGCCACGCCACAAACAGACCGGCAAGACTTTGCCCGCATGTGGCGGGATTTCTGCCCGGATGAGATCAAGATCTATCCCAACCAGCTCCTCGCCAATGCCGAGTTGTACGAATACTGGCAGCGCGGTGAGTTTAATCCGTATACCACCAATGAACTGGTAGACCTGATCGCAGACATCAAACCGACCGTTCCGCGTTACTGCCGCATCAACCGCGTCATCCGCGACATCCCGGGGAATAACGTGGTCGACGGAAATCGCCGCACAAGTTTGCGGCAGGATGTGCAGGCGGAGATGAAGCGGCGCGGAACCCACTGCGAGTGTGTGCGTTGCCGCGAGGTCAGGGGCAGGGCTGTGGAATTATCCTCCCTAAGCCTGCAGGACTTTGAATATCAGGCCGGAAAAGCCCGGGAACATTTCATTTCCTTCAATACCGAAGACGACCGGCTGGCCGGGTTCATTCGGCTTTCGCTGCCCTCAGAAGATTCGCCCGCTACTGGCATGGCAGATTTGCATGGCGCGGCGCTGATCCGTGAGGTGCATGTGTACGGGCAATCACTGGCTGTGGGCGCTGAAAAATCCGGCGCGGCCCAGCATGTGGGCCTGGGCACCCGCCTGCTCGAAGAAGCGGAGCGGCTTGCAAAAGAAAATGGTTTCGAGAAACTCGCCGTCATCGCAGCGGTGGGCACAAGGCCATATTATCTGGATCGCGGCTTTGAGCGTGGGGAATATTATCTGGTAAAGAAGATAGGCACAGGATAGCAGGCTCTCAACCGCCTAATTCTTTCATTCGCCTCATGCGTTCCGGTTCGTTATCCAGCAGCCACTCATCCTGACTCAATACCTCATATGCCGCTGCAAAATAAGGCCTGGCTTCATCCTTGCGATTCAACCAAAGCAGGCATTCCCCGATCTCTTCTTCCACATAGCCATCGCTTCCGCCCACAGAATCAAACTCTGCTTTCAGGGCCAGTTGCCTGGATAAAGCCTTTTCGACCTGATTCATCGAACGCAGGCAGCGCGCCACCGTCCATTTGGCAATGCGGAATTTCTCCACGCTTCCCTTCACACTGAAAAAGGATTCGGCCTTCTCAAAGAGGGTCAACGCCGATTCATAATCTCCCATATCGTGATACGACCAGCCAGTGTTGTTGTACAACGAACCCAGCCAGCCGCGTGCTTTTTCGTCAGCGGAGGCTTCCGCTATTTGGATGGCGCGCAGGTTCCAGTCGATGGAAGAAGCGGGGGCGGCAACGATGGCCAGCATGTGAAGCGCATCCACTGCGTAGAAATCTTCACCCAATTGCTGCGCCATGGTCATGGCACGCTCAAAGAAGGGCCGCGCTGCGTCGGGATGTTTGGAGGAATTCAGGACCCGCCCGCGCTCCAGCAAATAACGCACTCGCGCACAGGACATCCCGACCGGCAATTGTCCTTCAATCCCATCCAGGGTTGCGTGCGCCTGTTCAAATTGTCTTTGCAGCCCCTGTGTTCGCGCAATCTGGGTGATCATTTCCAATCGCTGATTGCCGTCGGGAAACTGCGGCAGGATCGCAAGAAATTTTTTCTCGGTTTCCGCAGGGTTGGAATAATCCCAGAGCGAATCAAAATCGGGCAGGTTGGGTTGTAACATGGCCATATCCTCGTTAGATTCGACAAAAGTGGTTATCCTAAAAATAGAAAAAGACTCTTTCGGAAACTTCACCTGAAGTGGAACTTCAGGATTCCAAATCGATTATTCAAATCGATGGTAGTCGAAGGCAAATTAGCGGGCAACCTGCTGGAGAGGGGTATCACTCAGCTGCGAGATCATACTTTCCCCATATATTCAAGACCTCGGCAGTGAGTGCCGAAACGAGCGGATCGTCGTTTCGGTTTCGCAAATAAACCCACGAGAGTTTGCATTTGATCGGCTCGGTTTTCCAGATAAATATTTTTCCACCCAGAGCAGATTGCTCCGCTTCGCTTTTTTCGAGCAACGCCAGCCCAACACCTGCCTCGACCAGGGCGCACTTGTTGAACTCATCATCCGTCCAGACCACATGATTCATGGCGAGCTTTCTCTTCTTGAAAAGTTTTTCGGCAGCCGTTTGGAAGGGGCAGTAATACGACGAGCCAATCCAGGGCAGTGCTGCGATCTCTCTCCAGCCAGCCTCAGTGACCTGGTGCTTCCACGCCGCCGGAACCGTAATCACCAAATCGGCAACATCCAATTCATATCCGGTGAGCGCTTCGTCATCGATGGATCCAAACATATACCCGGCGTCCATGGAATGATTCTTTAATCCCTGAATGATCTTATGCGTGCAGGATGCAATAAAAGTCAACTCAATATCCGGGTGTTCTTTCTGCATCTGGCTGATGAGTTTCGCCACTCGTTGATACATGGACGTGGCGCTCAGCCCGATGCGGGTTGTGCCTGTGAGCGACGCCTGCAGTTTTTTCGATAAATTGATCATCTCGCGCGTGGAGTTCAATATCTTTTCCGCTTTAACGCGCAGAATTTCGCCATGCTCGGTAATTTCCATGCCTTGCGGTTTACGAATGAAAAGGGTCACGCCCAGTTCATCCTCCAAGGTCTTGATGTGCGCGCTGACAGAAGGCGGTGTCATATAAAGGCGGTCGGCAGCGCGGGTCAGGTTCCTTTCTTCAGCAACGATCACAAAGGTCTTTAAGTGGTTAATCTCCATCCCCGCAGTATACTAGATTCATTTAACCACGGCGTTTTCTTTTGCCAAACACTGCGTTCGAGAACCTCAAATTCTCAGGAAAGCGGCTTTCATATATACTTGGCCAACTCAGCCAAAGGAGAATAAGAGCCATGATGGAAATGAGACCGAACTGCGAATGCTGCAATATTAACCTTCCGCCAGACTCAACAGAAGCGCGAATTTGCACGTTCGAATGCACATTTTGCGCCATCTGTTCAGAAACCAAATTGAACCATATCTGCTCAAACTGTGGCGGAGAGCTGCTACAACGACCACGCCGCCCGATAGATCAATTGGAACAGCATCCTGCATCGAAGATGAGGGTTTATAAGCCTGATGGGTGCCTGACAACGCCTCAACCACTTTAGGAGAAAAATTGAAAACAAAACATTGGTTCGTTTTTATCACCCTCGGCCTGATCTGGAGTTCTTCCTTCTTGTGGATTGAGATTGCCCTCCGCGAGGTGGGACCCATTACCCTCGTCGCCATCCGCGCTTTTTTTGGCTTTTTATTTGGATTGGCTGTGGTCTTGATCCAAAAAGTCCCGATACCCCGTACATTCAAAGAATGGGCGCCTCTCATTGCCCTTGGATTTACAAACATCGCCCTCCCGTTCTTCCTCATCAGTTGGGGGCAAAAATCCATTGATTCTAGCGTCGCTTCAATCCTCGATTCAACTGTCCCGCTCTTTACCATTCTCGCCGCACACTTTATCCTGCACGACGACAAAATGACGCCTCCAAAGGTATTAGGTTTGCTTGTCGGTTTTGCCGGTGTGGTTATCCTAATGGCCAGAGATATCGGCAGCGGTACAAGCTCGATCCTCGGACAGTTGGCGGTCATCCTCGCTTGTGTGTTTTACGCCGCCAGCACCATCATTATTCGAAAATTCACAGAGGATACTCCTGGCATCATGCGAAGTATGGGCCCGCTCACTGCCGGTATGGTTGTTATGACCGCCTCGGCCTTCGTTTTTGAAGCGCCATTTAAATTTCCCAGTCTGCCGTTAACCTGGTTCGCCCTGGCGTGGCTGGGCATTCTTGGCTCTGGGCTGGCATTCCTAATGGCGTTCCACCTCATCCACGAAATCGGCCCCACCCGCGCCACCATGGTGACCTACCTCATGCCACTTGGCGGAGTCACCCTCGGGGGAGTCTTCCTCAAGGAGGCGCTGACCTGGCATGTTATCGCAGGAGCCGTGTTGATTATCTCAAGCCTCGCCATTGCCAATTGGAATCCAAGACAGGCTTAATACATATAAGAAGGTAGAAAAAATTGAAAACCAAACATTGGATCGCATTCATCGCCCTGGGCGTCATCTGGAGTTCATCCTTCCTGTGGATCAAGATCGCCGTACAGGAGGCCAGCCCCACCGTGCTGGTGGCCTTCCGCATGTTGTTCGGTGCGCTGACCGCTGTGGGGGTGGCGTTGTATCAGAAGTTGGAATGGCCACGCGACTGGCAGACCTGGCGCACCTATCTCATCCTCGGACCAACCAGCCTTGCCATTCCCATCTTTCTCATTTCATGGGGCGAGACCAGCATCGACTCAGCAGTGGCCTCCATCCTTAATGCGACCGTGCCGCTCTTCACGTTGATTATCGCGCACTACTTCCTGCACGACGACAAAATGACCCCGCAGAAGGTCATCGGGCTGCTCACGGGCTTTGTCGGCATTGTCATCCTGCTTAGCGAGGATCTGATTCACATTGAGCAGAGTTCAGTGCTCGGTGAAGGGGCGGTGATCCTTGCCTCGCTCTTTTATGCTGCAAGCGCAGTCTATGCGCGCAAGGCCACTGCCCATGTACAGGGCGCCATTCGCGGGGCAGCGCCGCTTATTACCGCCACACTTTTTATGTGGGCTGTTGGACTGGTCACCGAAAGACCGTTCACCGTTCCACACCTGCCCATCACCTGGGTGGCGGCGCTCTGGCTGGGAATTTTAGGGTCTGGCGTTGCGATGATTTTGAATTATTATTTGCTGCATGAGATCGGTCCCACTCGCACAGTATTGGTGACATACACCTTCCCGCCGGTGGGTGTCTTGCTCGGGGTGATCTTTCTCAATGAAAGCCTCACCTGGCAGTTGTTCGTTGGCGGGTTCCTTGTCGTAACCAGCCTTGTGATCGTCAATTGGAAGAAAAAGGAAGTATGACTCAACATCGTTCCGGCTTCATCGCCATTATCGGACGCCCCAATGTGGGCAAATCCACTTTGCTTAATGCGCTGCTCGGCCAGAAGATCGCCGCCGTCTCGCCGCGCCCGCAGACCACGCGCAAGCGTCAACTCGGCATTCTCACGCTCAAAAACGCCCAACTCGTTTTTGTCGATACTCCCGGCATTCACAATGCCAAACACAAACTCGGCGAATTCCTAAATAAAGAAGCGGAGGATGCCCTCACCGGAGTGGACTTAATTCTGTGGCTGGTGGATGCTGCGACTCCCCCAACCGAAGAGGATACGAACATCGCTTCCCTCCTCAAAGACGTTGCGCGTCGGACTCCCCGTTTGCTGGTCCTCAACAAAATCGACATGGTCAAACCTGAAGCCCTGCCCGTGCGCGAGGAAGAGTATCATGCCCTGATTCCCAAGGCGGCTGTGATGAAGGTCTCGGCGTCGAACCGGCTTGGCATTGGCGAACTGCTCGAAGCGCTGATCCAGGCGTCACCGCAGAGAGAAGCGGAATACCCTGAAGAGCAGATCACCGATGCCTACGAGCGCGACATCGCCGGGGACTTGATCCGCGAAGCCTGCCTCATCAAGTTGCGTGATGAAGTGCCGCACGGCATGGCGGTCCGTATTGACGAGTTCAAAGAGCGCGAGAACGGCATGGCCTACATCGCCGCGACTATTTTTGTCGAACGAGAATCACAAAAAGGAATCGTCATTGGCGAAGGCGGCAAGATGCTCAAGTCCATCGGCAGCGCGGCGCGGCGGGAGATCGAAGAGATGGGCGGGCGAAAAGTATTTTTGGAATTGCGCGTGAAGGTTTCGAAGGATTGGCGCAACGATCCGAATATGTTAAAGCAGTTGGGGTATGGAAAAAGGAAGTAAATTGTCATTGCGAGGGCGCTCTTGTACATTGCCTGAAGCAATCTCCAACTCTGGGATTGCTTTGTCGGGGGGAGCACCCTCCTCGCCATGACATCACCTCCCCTTCAGCGGTTTGAACCCCTCACCCAGTGCTTCGTGCGCGACCCCGATGACCATAAAGGCTTCGGGGTCTTTTTCATGGACGATGGCTTTGAGCGTGGCAACCTCGGCGCGATTGATGACGCAATACAGCACGGGGCGCGAGTTGCCCGTGTAACCGCCGCGCCCTTCCAACCAGGTCACGCCGCGTTCCAGTTCGTCCAGCACACAGGCTGAGACTTCATCCGGCTGCGAGGTGACGATCATGGCGGTGCGGACGGTGCCGCCGCCTTCGAGCACGGTCTCTGCCACCAGCCCACTGACATAGAGGGTGATCATGGCATACAACGCCTCCTTCCAACCGAAGACGAACCCGGCCGAGAGAATGACCAGGGTATCCACCATGAGGTAACTCTGGGTCATGGAGATGCCGCGCCAGTTGTTGAGGATGCGTGCCAGAATATCCGAACCGCCGCTGGTGCCGCGCGCGCGATAGACCAGGCCATACCCAACCCCACCGACAATGGCGCCATAGAGCGAGTTGAGGAAAATATCGCCCTGCAAATCATTAATCAGGATCTGGGAATAGGAGACGAAGGCCGGGATGCGCATCAGCAGATCGGTGAACAGGGAATAGGTGACAATGGCAACGGCTGTCCGCATGGCAAATTTTGAGCCGCCCAGGAAGCGCCAGCCCAAAAGAAAAAGCGGCACATTGCCGATGAAGACCATCAGACCGATGGGCCAGCCGGTGTAGTAGTTGACGAGTTGGGAAATTCCACTCACCCCGCCGGAGGCAAGGTTGGCCGGGATGAAGAACAGCCGCAGACTGACCGCCTGTAAAAGGCTCGAAACAATAATCAGGAGATAATCCCTGATGGTGGGGATGTATTTTTTCATCATGTCCTCTCAGGGTTGAGATTATACCCAGCAGCGAGGCGGCGCGCTCCAAAGTCTGGAGGCTTTGGAGCGCGCCGCCTGTTTGGTACAATCATCTCCTATGCAAATGAAAAAATGGCAATTCTGGCTCGGGGTGCTGATCAGCGTCCTGTTTTTATGGCTCGCGCTGGGCGGGTTGAAATTGGGCGATTTCTGGAGCGCGATGCAGAAAGCGAACTATATCTGGCTACTGCCAGGTATTTTTGTGTATTTCATTGGCGTGTGGGTGCGGGCCTGGCGCTGGCATTATTTGCTGGGGCCGATCAAGAAGATCCCCACGAAAACCATGTTCCCCATTACCACCATCGGGTATATGGGAAACAACATCTACCCGGCGCGCGCCGGGGAAGTATTGCGCGCCATCATCCTCAAGCGCAAAGAGGATGTGCCCGTCTCCGCCTCACTGGCAACCATCATTGTGGAGCGCATCTTCGATGGGGTGGTGATGCTGGCTTTTGTGTTTGTCAATTTATCCGAACTGGCAAAACTGACCGGCGCTTCGGGCTTTGTGGGCAACATCCAGCAAGTGGCCATCATCGGCACGGGGGTTTTCCTTGGGGCGCTGTCCGTCTTTTTGATCGCCGCCATGTTCCCGCAAATGACGGCGAGAATCGGCTTGTGGCTGATCGAGCGGCTGACGCCAAAACGCCTACACCTCAAGATCATCGGCATCATGAACAAATTTTTGGATGGACTGGCCTCGCTGCGCTCACCTTTCAATGTGTTGATGGTCTTCTTTACTTCAGTCATCATTTGGCTGCTGGAGACCGGCAAATACTGGTTCGTGATGCATGCCTTCGATTTCAACGTCTCCTTTTTTGCATTGATGTTGATGAACGGCATCGTCAACCTGGCCACGACCATCCCATCTGCGCCAGGGTACATCGGCACCTTCGACGCGCCGGGGATCGCGGTGCTTTCGGCCTATGGCGTGGATCAAGCTACTGCGGCGGGGTACACGCTCGTTTTGCATGTGGCGCTATGGGTCCCCATTACTGCGCTCGGCGCGTATTATCTGGCGCGTGAGGGCATCAAGTGGTCGGATACTTTGAGGGACGAAACAAAAGACTAATCTTGTCATTGCGAGGGCGTCCCTGGTCTTGCCCGAAGCAATCTCAAACTCAGGGATTGCTTACCACTTCGTGGCACACGTCGTCAGGGAGAACGCCCTCCTCGCAATGACCTATAGAGGAACCATGAAAATCGCAATTGTTGGAGCAGGGTATAGCGGCATGTCTGCCGCGTGGGACTTACGCAAAGCAGGTCATGATGTGACCATTTTCGAGGTTGCTGATTATGTCGGCGGACTGGCGAGCGGATTTAAAGAACCTCATTGGGAGTGGTCGGTGGAGAAGTTCTATCACCACTGGTTCCAGTCCGACAATTCCATGCTGGGCATCCTCCGCGAGTTGGGCCTGGAGGATAAGGTCCTCTTCCCGCGCCCGTTGACGGTGATGTATTTCAAAAAGAAGTGGTATCCCTTCGATTCGATCATTAATGCGCTGCTTTTCCCCGGCCTGGGCTGGGGCTTGAACAAGATCCGTTTCGGATTCGTCGGGTTGTTCCTGCGACTCACCAGCAATTGGAGGGCGCTCGAAAAAATCACCGCCCATGAGTGGATGATGAAGTATGCAGGCAGACAAGTCTATGAGCAGATGTGGCAGCCGCTGCTGGTTGGCAAGTTCGGGCCGTTCTACAAGGATGTCAACATGGCCTGGATGTGGGCGCGCATCCACGCACGGACAACGCGCCTCGGCACGTTTGAGGGCGGCTTTCAGAAGTTTGCAGACCTGTTCGCGGAAAAGCTGCGTGAAAAGGGAGTGGAGATCCGGCTTGGAGCGGGCATTAACTCTCTTGAGAAGAATCAGGCCAAAATCGAAGTTCGAAGCGCTGCGGGCATTGAGGCCTTCGATAAGGTGCTCGTCACCCTGTCACCGCATCAAATGGCGAAGTTGTGTCCGGGCCTCCCGCAGGATTATTTGAAAGGGTTACTGGGGTTAAAGTCGATGGGCGCAGTGGTGATGACGCTCTCGCTCAAGCAGCAGTTGTCGAAGGATGGCTTTTACTGGTTCAACGTGCCAAAGGAGGAAGGCTACCCGTTCCTCGCGCTGGTGGAGCATACGAATTACGTTTCGAGCAAGCATTTCGGCGGCGACCATATTGTATACGCGGGCGATTATCTGGAACTGGGGCACGAGTATTTCGACCTGACCGATGAGCAGTTGCTGGAGAAGTTCATCCCCGCCTTCCAAAAATTCAACCCCGAATTCAAGCGGGAATGGATCAATAAAATTTGGGTACACAAAACGAACTACGCCCAACCCGTGCCGTTGGTGGGACATTCAAAAAACATCCCCGCCATTCAGACGCCCATCGAAGGTTTGTACTTCGCTTCGATGAGCCAGGTCTATCCGTGGGATCGCGGCACGAATTTTGCAGTGGAGATCGGCAGGCGGGCGGCAGGGAGGATGAAATAGAAAGCAAGCCAGGCGAGATAAATCTTGCCTGGCTTTTTATAAAAAGAACTCCGGGGCAAAGGTCAGGTAGTTTTCAAATTTACCAAACGGCACATTGCTCATCAGCAAAACCGAAAAAGCATCGATCTGATATTTCCGCCCCACCAGATAATCCACTGCCTTCCGATTGACCAGCGGCACCGAGATGCCAAACTCTCCGCCCTGTTCGGCCACCAGGCTTTCGGCGTGTGCCAGCACAGCGGGGAAATCGCCTTCGTTCAAGACGGCAATCGGCCCATGATTCCCGCCGACATAACCATAGCCCACCACTTCCCCACCCCGCAGGTAAACAAAGCCCTCGCGTTGGCCTGCAAGCCAGCGATGGAGTCCTTCACGGGTGTAAGAAAGAATCTCCCGGTCCAGGCGCTGGATGGCCTCGAGATGAAGGTTCAAGTCCATGCGCTCAAAGGCCAAATCCGAATCAAAAGTCACCCGCTCCGCCTTGCGGGAAAAATATTTGAGCAGGGTACGCCCATATACCCCGATGCGCATGTAATTGAACAGGGCGCGTTCATCCAATGTGGCGATGATGGTCCGGATGCGCGCGCCTGAGTCGGGGAAAGCACGGGATAACAACCCGCTTCCGATCCCCGCCGATTGCTGGCCCGGCGCGACGAAGAACTCGGTCAACTCCTGAAGCCCGTCGTGCTCAATCGCGCGCGCATAACCGAGAATCTCTCCATCCCGCTCCGCGATCCAGAACTGGGAGGCGGTCTCCGCCAGAAAATCGAACAGGTCCTTGCGGCGCTGCCACGTTGAATCGAGTTGGTCGGGTCCGCTGCCGCCGGTGAATGCCATGACATTCACACGCTCGCCATAATCCAACAGGGATTTGAAGAAGACAGCGAATACAGAATACGAATCCGCCAATGTTCCTTTACGATAAGTGATGGTCATATCCATGCCTTTCAGGTAAGGTTGGCGCTATTATAGTATCCCCGCCAACGTCATGATATTTTTATGAAATATGGTTTTAAAATGAGATACAATTGTAACGATGATTTCTTCCGATATTTTAAACCCTGTCATCCGGTCGGCTTTCACCAAGCAGATCACCTGGCTTGAAGCAGCCAACCGCTTCTCGTTGGATGAACTCGTCGAAACCTTTTACGACACCCGCGAGCGGACGCATGAAAGATTACAGGGCCTGAGCGATAAACAGGTGGATTTCTCCTCGGATGTCCATTCCTTCTGGAGCATCAGCGAGTCGATCACCCACCTCATCTATACCCAGGGGTTTTATCACAATAAACTGCTCGACCTTTCCGCCACCCAAATCCCCCACATTGTGGAGGCCGCAAAAGGTTTCGGCGAAGGCGCAAAAGCGCATGAAACCTTCAAGTCGTTGCGCGTTGCGTTGGACGCCGCCACGGAACGCATCCAACTGGTGATCGAACATACCCGCCACGATCACGACCCGGAGCGTACCGAGATCCACCCGCTCTTCGGGGCCTGCAATTACAAGACCTGGATCCTGTTGCTGCTGGCGCATGAGATGGACCACCTGAGACAGGTCGCCGCCATGAGAACCCTGGCCAAGACAAGTCCCAATGAATGAAAATGCCCTCGAAATATCGAGGGCATTTTTGTCAATAGCGGAGAACTAAATATCCAAATTTCTCACGCTCTTGGCGTGGGTTTGGATAAACTTTTTGCGCGGATCGACCGCATCCCCCATGAGCATGTCGAAGGTGCGGTCGGCTTCGGCGGCATCATCGACGGTTACGAGCAACAGGGTGCGGTTGGAGGGATTCATGGTCGTCTCCCAGAGCTGGTCCGGGTTCATTTCACCGAGACCTTTATAACGCTGAAGGTTGGCCTTGTCACCGATCTCTTTCAAGGCCTTCTCTTTTTCCTTGTCGCTGTATACATACTTGACATTGTTCTTATGAGCAATCCGGTACAACGGCGGCTGGGCGATGTAAAGGTGACCATCTTCGATCAGCTGCGGCATGTAGCGGAAGAAGAAGGTCAGCAACAGGGTGCGGATGTGGCTGCCGTCCACGTCGGCGTCGGTCATGATGATGACGCGTCCGTAGCGCAGGCCTTCGAGATCAAAATTATCGCCGATGCCGGTTCCCAGGGCGGAGATGAGCGCCTTGACTTCATTATTACCAAGGATCTTATCAAGGCGGGCGCGTTCGGTGTTGAGGATCTTACCGCGCAACGGCAGGATGGCCTGGAAGTGGCGGTCACGTCCCTGTTTGGCCGAGCCGCCTGCCGAGTCACCTTCCACGATGTAGAGCTCAGTCTTGGAGGAGTCACGCTCGGAGCAATCCGCCAATTTACCGGGCAGGGTTAGCGACTCAAGCGCCGACTTGCGGATGACAAGGTCACGCGCCTTGCGGGCGGCATCACGGGCGCGCGCAGAGGTCAGACACTTGGCAATGATGGCCTTCGCCGCCTGCGGATTTTCTTCAAGGAAGGTGCCAAACGCTTCACCCACCACCTGGGTGACGTACGTCTGCACTTCGGGGTTCATCAACTTGACCTTGGTCTGTGATTCGAACTGCGGCCCCGGGTGCTTGACCGACACAATGGCGGTCAGACCTTCGCGGGTGTCATCGCCGGAGAAGTTCGGGTCGGCGTCTTTGAGAAGCCCGCTCTTTCTGGCGTAATCGTTGATAACGCGAGTGAGCGATGAGCGCAGGCCGGTCAGGTGCGTACCGCCGTCAATGGTGTTGATGGTGTTGGCAAATGAATAGACCGACTCGGTGTAGGCATCCGTGTACTGGATGGCTGCTTCAATCCCGATATTCTCGATCTCTTTTTCGACATGCACCACGGGGTGCAGGTTTTCACGGTTACGGTTGAGGTAACGCACAAAGGAGGTAATACCGCCTTCGAAGTAGAATGTCATCTCGCGGTCGGCGCGTTCGTCAACGAATTGCAGCGTCACCCCGCGGGTCACAAAGGACATTTCACGGAAGCGTTGAACCAGCGTATCGAAACGGAAATCGATGTCTTCAGTGAAGATGACCTTGTCGAATTTGAAGGTCTGCGTGGTGCCGGTTTCGTCCTTATCGGCTTTGCCGACCTGCTGGATTTTGCCCTGTGGCACGCCGCGTTTGTATTCCTGCTTCCACAGTTTGCCATCGCGCTTGATCTCGGTGGTCATCCACTCAGAGAGCGCGTTGACGGCGCTGACGCCCACGCCGTGCAAACCGCCGGAAACCTTGTATCCGCCGCCGCCGAATTTACCGCCTGCGCCGATCACGGTCATGACCACATCCACCGTCTCCATCGGCTTGCCATTGGCATCCTTTTTGGACGGATGAGGACCGACCGGAATACCTCGTCCATTATCCTGCACGGTCACGCTGCTATCTTTATGAATGATGATATTGATGCGGGTGCAGAATCCGGCCAGGGCTTCGTCGATGGCATTATCCACGACTTCGTACACCAGGTGATGCAAAGCCTTGATGTCGGTACCGCCCACATACATACCCGGGCGTTTACGGACGTGCTCAATGCCTTCCAGCGCCTGAATTGAACTTACATCATATTTCACTTGATCAGCCACAAAAACCTCCAACGATGGGTCGCGTCATCCTAAAGATGACAACACTATTTTCCGGAACATCATGCCTGCTTGACCACCTGGTTTGGCCGGAGTTTCTCCAACACCACCTGAATCCAGGCGCTCATATCACGATAATAAATAAAACTGGACGCCAGAAGCGCCGTCGTTACGAACGAGTGACCGAAGATGCCGATCAACGCCATCCATGAATCTTCAGAGGGGATGCTCCAAAGGTAGTTCAAGCCATAGGCCAAAAGAAAGATCGTCAGCACAAAGAGCGAACTGGTCGGGAGCGTGAAGCGCGTCAGCTGGATGCTACCCATGAAGGATGTAAAGACGTTCTGCTTTTTCATGAACAAGCCCAATGGCCAGAAGAACATGGGCACGATCACCCATATCGAAGCCAGACTCAGGAACAGGATAAAGAGGTTCGCCAGGACCGCGCTGAATTGGAGCACCAGAAACAGCACGAACAGGATCGGAAAGGTGATCGCGATCAGCAGCACATTGCTGAAGATCGATACCAGCACGGTCTGCATAATGGCGGGGAACATCCCGGCAGATTGACTCTTATCAAAGAGAACCACCCCGGCCACGCTACGGTAATATAAAGCGCCGCCAACCCAGCCAATAAAGGTCAAGAAGAGGAGCCAGCCGGGCAGGCTAAGCCCGCTCACCTGCCAGATGGCGGGACTCCCCAACGGCGTAGCCAAAGTTCCGCTGGACGGAAGCAGGCTTGAGATCCCGACCGGAAGCGTGCGCAGCAGCCAGAACAAATTCACACGGGGAATGGTGCTGTTGTAAATATCCAGCAGGTTTTGAATCTCATCCGCCGGGATACCGCCCGCCTTCCAGACCGCGACCATATCCCCTTGAAAAGAGTTGAACAACGCGTCCATATGCAGGCGCGGGCCCAGCCACATAAACAGGTTCAATAGTAACGGTAAGAGGATCGCTGTGATGTGGGAGGAGATGACATCGAAGCCCGCCTTGATGGAGTTGATAATACCTGGGGGCGGGGGCAGGTTTTCCACTCGTGAAACTTCCATAGCTGTTTGATTCTACCATACCCCTGCTTGCGTTCATGCAGACGCACAGGTACAATCTTTGCATGCAGGAGAACCGTTCCAACTGGCCTTCCACCGACCGTATAGGAGTTCTGACCGCTTCGGTGCTGCTGACCTTTGCGCTGACCCGGCTGATCCAATCGCCGCGCCTCACTCTGACGATGAGCCTGCCCGGCTTCTATTTTGCCTTTCCCGTCACCCTTGGCACCTTCATGACCCTCTTTGCCTCCGGCCTGACCGCCGCCGGGATGGACTGGCTGACCCGGGATCATCCCGCGCTCGGCGAACGTTCCAACCGTGAACAAATCCTGCTGCCCACTCTATCCACTTTTGTGCTGGGCACACCGCTGGCCTTGCTGGCAGATTCCAACGCCTGGTGGGTGGGCTTTGCCATGGGCGCAGTCTTAATCGTGGCCGTCTGTATGGCGGAATATATTACCATCAACCCATCGGCCCCGGCCTATGGATTTGCCCGCGCCGGGTTGACCGCCGTGGCCTACGCGCTCTTTCTTATCCTGGCTACTTCTTTGCGCTATTCGGGCGCGCGGATGTTCCTGACCGTGCCGGTCATCTTCATCGTTGCGAGTTTGATCAGCGTGCGCGTTCTACACCTCGACGGTACCGACCGCTGGGATTTTCCCTGGGCAGTGGGCATCGGGCTGGTCTGCGCACAGATCGGTGCCGGTTTGCATTACTGGCCCATCAGCCCGGTGCAATTCGGGCTTGCCATCACCGGGCCTTTATACGCGCTGACGATGTTGTCTGCCAATCTCACCGAGAATATTCCGTTGCGCCGCGCGGTTACAACACCTGCCATTGTGCTGGGCGCGGCATGGATCGCCGCCATCTTCCTTCAGCGATGAACTCCCTCAACCTGACAAAAGAACAATTGCAGCGCCTGATCACGTATGTCGATTCGCATGCGCCGCTGGAGGCTTGCGGTCTTTTAGCCGGGAAAGGCTCACAGGTGGAAGTCATTTTTGAAGTGACGAATCAGGCGCAAAGTCCGGTGCGATACGTGATGGACCCCATCGAGCAGTTGCATGCCTTTGAGGAGATCGAGTCGCGCGGGCTGGAGCTGCTTGCCATCTTTCATTCGCATCCGGCCGGACCGGAAACGGTCTCACCCACTGATATTGAACAAGCCTCGTATGATGTGGCGTACATCATTCTTGCGCATGTAGATGCGGAATGGCGCGCCCGCGGATTCTGGATCGAGAACGGCAGTTACCGCGAGGTGACGTTGAAGCTTTTGTAACCAGAAACCTTCAACCTGATTTCGTGTTTTTATCTCTGCAATTCTTCGTTGGTTCGCCAATGAAATACCCAACTCTTGGAGGAGTTTTAATGCAAATCGTTCCTGACCTTGTGGCCATCCTTCTGGCGTATGTGATCGGCTCGATCCCGGTCGGTCTGCTGGTCGTCAAACTAAAAACAGGCAAGGATATCCGCGAGGTGGAAAGCGGCCGCACCGGCGGAACGAATGCCATGCGCGCCGCCGGGTTTTGGGCGGGGTTTACCACCGCCATGCTCGATATTGTGAAGGGCGCCAGCACGGTCTGGCTGGCGCGCTGGATCGCTCCCGATCACTTCCTTGTGCATACGCTCGCGCCCATCGCAGCCATCCTCGGACATAACTATTCCATCTTTTTGGGTGAGCGTGATGAAGACGGGAAATTCCGTTTGCGCGGCGGCGCGGGTGGAGCGCCCTCTGTCGGCGGCGCAATGGGTCTGTTCCCGCAGTCCATCCTGATCATCCTGCCGCTGGGCATGTTGACCTTCTTCACCATCGGCATCGCATCCGTCACGACCATGGCCGTAGCTCTCTTCGCCATCGTTGTCTTTGGGTTTTATGCCGCGCAGGGTCTGCTGCCGTGGGACTATGTCTGGTATGGTGTCGGCGCGGAAATCCTGCTGATGTGGGCCCTACGCCCAAACTTGAAGCGCCTGTTTGAAGGAAATGAACGGGTGGTGAAATACAGCCTGAATGGCTGGCTGCGGGCGCGAAAAGAAAAAAGCGCAGAAAAGTAGAATCAAAAAGAGCGCGAGAAAATCTCGCGCTCTTTTATTTTTGCAACGATCAGTCGAGCAGGTCGGCGGGGATGTTGCCGCCGTTCTCGGCGATCTTCTTCAAGACCGTCTTATGCAGCCAGACGTTCATACGGGCCGAGTCGCTCATCTGGTCGGCGGGGCAGCCAAGTTCGGTGGCGAGTTCCTTGCGGGCTTCGAGGCTGCTTTCGAGGTCAAGCAGTTTGAGCAGGTCAACAATGGAGACCTTCCAGTTGAGTTTGGCGGGGTTGGCAGCAGCGAGCTGTTCGAGATGGGCAACGACATCCACTTCAGAGATGGCCTTGGGGGCGGCAACGACCTCATCCATTTTGGGGGCGGCGGCCGGGACATGTTTTGCCGCTGCGGCCGCCGGAGCGGCGGGAGCTGCTTTCGGCGCGGAGACTGTGGGCGCAGGCTTGGTGGGGGCTTCGGATGCGGCAGGCTTTGCAGGCCCGGCTGCCGGAGCCGCGGCCTTATCTTTCTTTAGGCCCAGTTTTTCGAGAATTGTGCTGAAGAGACCCATGGTGATTTCCTTTCGAAATGAACGATGATTTTATTGAACGACTTCATTATAACTAGAATTAAATCAAATTCAATGTAAAGGGAGGTTCAATATCGCATCCCCCATTGGTTTATAGCGACCCGGACTTCAAAAATTGCCGCACACCCTACGGGCAGTCCACAGCGCCTGTTCCCGGTGTTCGTGCGAGGATCAGGTACATGCTTTGTTGGCTGGCGTTGTGGGGCGTAGAATTCTTTACTATGGCAGATCTAACTCATTCACAATCCAATTGTCAATTACATCAGCAACTTGCTTACAGCCCGATTCCATCATTAAGTTATGCGCTTGTTCTTTGATAACAATATTTTTTGCGTCGTATTTTTCTGCGGTGATATTCTCTTCGCCAATTGTAAATATATTGTCCTCTTCACCGGAAATTACCAACACTGGCGATTTATTTGAATGGACTTTGGCGAATGGAAAAATTAGGGGAAATGGATTTGCCATCTCTCTAACTAATTTTTTGTGAAACTCTATTGTGTCAATCTCGGTTTTTGAATTAAGAAATAAATCTTGCGCTAATTCAGGTGTTCTCACCCAATCGTATAAATTTAATTTCAACAACCCCGCAAGTGTAGACATCGGGTGCCGTTTTAATAAGCGGAATATCATTGGCAACATTCCTATGGATGGAAGGCTGGACAATAATACAGCCCCAGGTAATTGATGGCTTTCAAGATATTTTTGCAATATTGCGCCGCCAAGACTATGCCCAATAACAACGGGCTTTGGGGAAATCGTGTCTACTTGACTTGCCAACGTATCTACATAATCTTTGAAGCCATAAAAATTAATATGTTTTTTATTGAAAGAACTTTTTCCGTGCGCTGGGAGGCTGATTGCATGTACTTCATATCCCAAAGATGAAAAATAATCCATCCATTTTTCCCAACACCACGCCCCATGCCATGCGCCATGTTGAAATAGCAATGGCGTTTTATGAGTGCGTCTTACAGGTTGCTGGATAATATGCTCAATTGTTTCCATGTCCTTCGTTTAATTTTGGGCGAAGCCAGCCAAAGGTTTGCGCCATCGTCCCCGTAGGGGATATACCCTCAGGGCACAAGCCTGCGCAGTGCTCGGCAGGCTCGACAACCAAAAACTGCTTGAGATGTGTGTACGCCCAATCCCCAGCGCCTGTCCTCGGTGTTCGTGCGAGGGTCAGGTACATGCTTTGTTGGGCGGCGGCTTGCTTCTAGAGGATAAATTGATAATAACGAATATAACAAATTTAAGGTGTTCTTTCAATTAGTTGATAATTTTCAAAATGAAACGTTCTTATAGCAATTTGATTGGGGCAACAAGCGGCGTCATTCGGGCCTTGTACTCGTAAATTCAACGTAATCCATCCACTACCTTGAATGGTTCCAGATTCGACGATTACCCTATCTCCCAAATACATAGTTGAAATATTGACAGGATTCCCATCGAAATTAAGAACTGCCGCCATTTCAACGAAATGACCAGTTCCGCCGTTTTGAGTATAAAAAAATACAACGGCGTCTTCAAATCCATCCAAATTAATATCGCCATATAGAACGATATCCAACAAGCGAGTTGTATAAGTTTCAAGCGACTCTTGCGAAGTTGGCGGGGTACGATAGTATATGCCGTCTGATAATTGAAACTCGCCCCAATCTGGGGAGCGGTACGCGCCATTTCGGAGAATATCGAGGGAAAGAGTTGGAGCATTTGCCTTTGGCATAATTTGCAGTGTTGCAGTTGGCCATACCTGAAATGGAATCGATGTATATTCAGGCGTAGGTGTAATATCTCCAGATTGCAACGGCAGGCAGGAAGCAATCGGTGTTGCTGTGGCTTCAGAAAAAATAGCGGTGTTGTTGTTCTCATCGCTCTCAACAACGATATTTTTCGGGTCGACGGCTACTGTATACGCCCCTCCTTCTGTTTTCGCAACGAAAGACATTGACATGCTTTGAAGTGGGTTTAAATCTCCAATGCCGACTTCTTGCCCTGTGTTGTCGGCAAGAATCACGCCAATCGCGGGAGCGTTACCTTGATTGACAACAGTTACATTGAGTCCATAATAAGAAAGACAAATCCCATTGTTGTCTACCGTGCTTACATATGCGGCAGTGATGGTTAGATCAGGCAGAGATGAAATATTCGTTGGCACAAATTCTATACTTTGGGCGGGCTTATTGGCAAGCATAAACGCAAAAGCAAGCGCAACAACTAATACAATCGTCAATAAACCACCGCCGATAATCACAAACATTTTATTCATAGGGATTCTCCATGTTGAAATAGGTTGGGTGCCATTGTCAATGGCTTTACCGTTCATTTCAACTGTGGATTTCCCTAATTCGCCTATGGTATTACTGCCTATGGATTTCCCCAATCGCAAAACTGCTTCGGTTCTGGAATTTACTTGTAGTTTTTTGTAAATATTCTTCAAATGATATTCGACAGTACTTGCAGAAACGCCGAGCGCCAAAGCAATTTGTTTATTACTATTGCCTTGTAGGAGGAGGTCTATTACGTCTTGTTCACGCTCGCTAAATTGACTGTTATTACTCATTTTTTGATTTTACTTGAAATATGTGTTGTATAAAGCCGCCCAACGGTTTGCGGCTTGCCCTGTGGGTACCTGCGCTGTGTCTCGACAGGCTCAACAACCAGGGCGGGGACGGCGAAGCCGTCCAGCCAGAAAAATGATAAGGCGTAATGTCTCGACGGGGTTTCAACAAGTTCAACCACCAACTCGACAACCAAAAACTGTTTGAGATTGCCGCACGCCCTCCGGGCAGTCCCCAGCGTCAGGTGCACGCTTTGTTAGGCAGGTTTGGGATAGCCTTTCTACTTGTCTGTGATAGAGCAATCTTTTACGTAGCATTTTGGAACTTTTCCATAAGTATAAATTAGTTTATTTTCAATCAAAACCTTAATCTCGCTACTTTGTTCATCAATCTCTAAATAACCGAAGTTGAACTTGTGAGTTTCGTATTGAAAGGGGAGACGCGAACAATCTACAGTATCTTTTTGGCACTTGTAAAGCATGAATTTGAACATGGATAAGGATGTATCATGGAAGTAAGCAAGGTAATAATCAAAATTCGCCACTTCAAGAATACCTAGATAGGTACGGGGCTGGTCGCCATAAGTGAAGTCCAAAATAAGTCTATCTGACCATTCATGATCCATTAAGACATTCACTTCATTTGTGGTAGGGTTTAGTACTAAGTCAAAATTCTTGCTATTCAAACAGTTTCCAACATAAGAACTAATTTCTTCACAGGCTAAGTCATTTACATTACATTTATAAAGATAGCACGGACTACTTGGGTCACCACGAGGAATGATTTGGACAAGGTTGTATCGGCTATTTCCAACTTGTACCGAGTCCCATAAGTGCTCATTTGATGAGATACCAGATTTTCTATCAAAAACGCTCCCTGCGCTTACGAAGACTAACACAATTACTGCAAGGAATAAAGATAAACGCATATTTGAAAAGATAGCAGTAGGAATAAAGAGTAAAAAAACAATGCAAATAATAGATAACACTAGCTGTTTAAGAGTAAGGAAGATAGGCAACGGGATAAAGGGTCTTGCAAATTCAGGATAAATGTACAATATACATAAGAATATTTCCAGGAAGAGAATAGTTTTAGCGGTAGTGACTAACCATTTAGGAACTGAAAATATTTTCAAAAACATATATCCCTACTTCAATTGAGGCAACCTGCCTAACGGTTTGCGGCTTGCCCTGTGGGTACCTGCGCTGTGTCTCGACAGGCTCAACAACCAGGGCGGGGACGGCGAAGCCGTCCAACCAGAAAAATGATAAGGCGTAATGTCTCGACGGGCTCGACAACCAAAAACTGTTTGAGATTGCCGCACGCCCTCCGGGCAGTCCCCAGCGTCAGATGCACGCTTTGTTGGGCAACCTGCCTGCTGACAATACTCTTTGCTGGAAAAAGACGATACCTCCAACCTGATAATATTTTATACTCAGCATCAGATTGGTTCAATACCAATAAGAATTTCACTTTTTGGTGTGTAGTATGCATGACATCTTTGGTCTTGTGGAATAAATTTGGGCGCAAAGACAGCAACGTCAAAAAATTTTCTAGCGATTCGATAGTGAACTAAGTATATTGAAGACTTTCCATTACTTACTGGAGTATAGAATTTATGTAATGGACCCGAAACGCATAAGACTTTGCCAGACTGAATATCTTCCCAGATTGGTAATGCTTGACGTAACCAATGAAAAATTCCGTAAACACAGAGCGCAATCCAAATCAGAATTACAAAAAAAGGGAGCGTTTGCCATTGTGTAAAAAACGTCCAAAGTACACCAATACCAAATATAAATAAAAATACGCAGATGCTAAAATATAAAATTGCCATCAACACTAGCCGAGACCTTTGTAAGCCAGACATTTTGCCTTGACGATTTAGTTCTAAGTCATCTAAGCCAAAAGTGCTGACCTCAATAAGTCTTTCTAGTAAGTTTTGTTCATCTGGAGCATTGTCAAACATATATCCCTTTTTTGTTTAGGAAATTTTACTTTATTGCAAGGGGTTGCCTAACGGTTTGCGCCATCGTCCCCGATAGGGGATACCTGCGCAGTGCTCGGCAGGCTCGACAACCAAAAACTGCTTGGGATGTGTGTACACCCAATCCCCAGCGCCTGTCCTCGGTGTTCGTGCGAGGATCAGGTACATGCTTGGTTAGACCCCGTTACAATTTATCGAACTCTTCGGGTTCAACAGCAGGGACTTTATTGAGGACTTCTAAAAATCTTTCACGACTACCACGCTTTGCACGTTTTTCTAAATACTCAATTGTGGAAATAGCAGCAACTTTCTCGGCAACGGCAAGCATAACAAACTGATTGACGGAAATACCCTCTTCTTGGGCTAATTCACGAAGTTGTTCATGTAAAGACTTGGGTAAACGTAAACTTAATGCGCTCATTCTTTCACCTCACGGATAACTTGAAGAAACTCTTTTGGTGTAATGGCTTGAATTCCAAACTTGCCAATATTTTTGAAGTCACTTACATTGTGCGTCACGATATATTCACATCCTGCGGTTACTGCCAGCTCAAGGACAAGTTCATCACCAACATCTGATAGGGCGGGACGGCGAAGCCGTCCAGCCAGAAAAAGGCTAAGGCGTGTGAAGCTGCTTGAGATTGCCGCAAATCACCAGCGTCAGATGCACGCTTTGTTGGGCGTTTTGTGGGTAAGAAGAGAGATTCATTGTTGAAAATTATTTCTGTAATCTTCCAGAGCATTTTCAAGCCTTGAGCCATATGAAACTATTATAGATGAACTACCTGATTTTTCATCATATCCTGACCACACTTTACCCCAATTGTAACTATATTGGACAGCGTAATTAAGTCCTACGTACTTTTCTAGGGTTCGCAATTTCTTATGTGGATTGCCAAGAATGCTTTGTAATAGTTTGTCGTGAAATAGTTTTTGCTGACTTTCTGCTTCTAAAGACCAATCTTCCCATTTAGGTGGATTGGTCGAATGAAGATTTACGCTTGTATGAAAAGAAACTATGTTTTCTGAGTAAAAACATAAATGTATGTGCAAAATATGTTCTTCTACTAAACCACCTTCAAACTTGTACCATTGGAACGGCAATGTTCCGTAATCGTAGGGCGTGGCTTGATTGAAAAAAGCAGACGCCTCAAATTCCGACTTGCTTAGTTCAGCCGTTATCACAAGCCCGCTTGGCAATTTGATTTTTCCAGTTTCTTTATCTATGAACATATTATTTTATTTTGCAAGGAAACGCCCAACGGTTTGCGTTACCTGCGCTGGGGTGGGGACGGCGAAGCCGTCCAGCCAGAAAAAGGCTAAGGCTTGAAAAAGGCTTGGGATGTGCGCAGAATCCCCAGCGTCAGGTGCACGCTTTGTTAGGTGG